>ENA-OQIC01000206-OQIC01000206.1-human-gut-metagenome-genome-assembly--contig:-NODE-206-length-27401-cov-2.492814_pt1 | contig 27401 bp, 30 predicted proteins | sample MGYA00242572_ERZ504736 | MGnify/ENA primary metagenome ERZ504736 (study PRJEB26092, sample SAMD00036201) | human gut metagenome | host: Homo sapiens | study: EMG produced TPA metagenomics assembly of...
AAAAACCGTTATAAGTCTGTCTTCTGAAGGGCTGTTATTTAATTTCCGATTTTTGCTGTTCCAGCCCTGCTGCAATCTGTCTGTAAACTTCCTGTTCCTCTTTTGACAAGCTCTGATATCCATAGTAAAGCGCTTCTTCTGAGGTCTCAATCTGCCTTTCCGGCAGTTTTGCGTTATACCGCTTTCTTTTCAGCTTTTGGCAAGCATCCGGACAAGCTTAGAAGTAAACAACATATCAGAAAAAAGACTCTTGCTTTTCTTGTTTTCTTCAATAATTCACCTCTTTCCTGTTTATACCCGTGTCTTTGTCCCCTTTGTGTCACGCTTTCCAAGTTTTAATTTATTTAATACCAAGGTTTTCTCTTTATAAGAAATCGGATATTCGGTACGGTTTTCCAGCATATAAGCATGCTCTACACAGTCACTCTCATTCATTTTTATTCCCCGAACACCCAGCGCTGTTTTCTTCTTATATGGAATTTCTGCCTTCAAAAATTTCAGGAAATATCCTTCTTTTGTCTGTAAAACCAAATGTTCCATGGCTTCCGCATTCTGCACCATAACAATACTGTCTTCCTCTGCAAGCTTTGTGGAAGAAATGGTTCTTTTGGCAACATCAAATTCTTTACCTTCTACTAATTTTACCATACCTTTTGCCGTAACAAAGCAAAGGGTTGTATGAATAATATCTGCCATACTTCCCACAAAAACAATCTGCTCTGCTGCACTGTCATAATTGCTGACATTATCTACCGGTATTCCTTTATCTCTGAACTTTCCAAATGGCAGCTCCTGCACCTTAATGGTATACATTCTTCCCGCATCTGTAAACAAGCAGATTTTACCTGTATTCATACAAGTAAGAACATATTTATTCTCACTGTCAGCAGTTTCTTTATTTCTCTCATAAGTGGATTTGTCTATTGTTCTGGCATAGCCAAAACGGTCCATCAAAAAGACAACTTCCATTTCCTCTATTTTCTTTTCTTCATAAACAGCTTCCGCAGCATTTTCTACTACTGTACGACGTACTCTGCTGTATTCTTTTTTTACCTTTTGCAGTTCTTTTATAATTACCTTAGACATAGAAGAATAATTATTCAAAATATCTTCATACAAAGCAATTTTTTTCATGGTTTCTTCATGCTCTGCCATAAGTGTTTCAATTTCCAATCCAATCAGCTTATAAAGACGCATATCTAAAATTGCTGTTGCCTGACGTTCTGTAAAATGAAGCTTTTTCGCCTGACGTTCACTGGTTTTTGTCTTGAAATGAATACCTTCTGTCTCACCGTAAATCAGACATTTTTTCACCTGTTCTCTGCTTTTACTTCCCCGTAAGATTTCAATAATCAAATCTATAACATCACAGGCTTTTATAAGACCTTCCTGTACTTCCTGATTTTCCCTTTCTTTTGCTAAAAGACTGGTATATTTTCTTGTAGCAATATCAAACTGAAAATCTACATGATGCTCAATAATCTGCTTTAAGCTCAATGTCTCCGGCTTACCGTCTGCCACTGCCAGCATATTTACACCGAACGTATCTTCCAAACGTGTCTTTTTGTAGAGCATATTTTTCAGATTTTCTACATCAGCTCCCTTTTTCAATTCAATAACAATACGGATACCTTCTTTTGAGGACTGATTTGCAATATCTACAATATCCGTTGTTTTCTTGCTTTCGCTTAAAGCTGCTACGTCATTTAAAAACTTTCCGATATTCGCCCCTATCATAGTATAAGGAATTTCTGTAATAACTAGCAACGATTTCCCGTTTTTCCCTTTTTCTACTTCTACTTTTCCACGGATTTTAATTTTACCTGTTCCTGTTTCATAAATAGAAAGTAAATCGTCTTTATTGACAACAATACCACCTGTGGGAAAGTCCGGTCCTTTGATATATTCCATTAATTCCCGAACAGTAATCTCATTATTTTCATATATGCAATTACTGCATCAATAACCTCTCCCAAATTATGAGGAGGAATACTGGTTGCCATACCTACGGCAATTCCGTCTGCTCCATTAACAAGAAGATTTGGGATTTACCGGTAAAACTTCCGGTTCTTTTTCTGTCTCATCAAAATTAGGCAGAAAATCCACACCTGTTTATCCATGTCGCTCAAGTAAACTTCCTGTGTAATTTTTTGAAGACGGGCTTCTGTATATCGCATAGCAGCTGCCCATCCCCTCAATAGAACCAAAATTCCCGTGACCGTCTACCAAAGGAAGTCCTTTTTAAATTCCTGCGCCATTACCACAAGCGCCTCATATATCGAGCTATCTCCATGGGATGGTATTTACCCATGGTATCTCCCACAATACGGCACATTTTCGATAAGGTCTGTCATATCGAATACCCAATTCATACATATCATACAGCGTTCTTCTCTGTACCGGTTTTAATCCGTCACGTACATCAGGAAGCGCTCTGGCAATGATAACACTCATGGCATAATCAATATATGACTTCTGCATAATTTCTGAATATTCGGTTCTGATAATATTTTCCTGTATGTCAGCCATTTGTAACCTCCTATATATCTAATTGGGCATCTCTGGCATGCTCATAAATAAACGCTTTTCTTGGCGGAACTTCTGTACCCATAAGAATTTCCGTTACCTCTGACGCCATTCTCGCATCTTCAATTTCTACCAGACGCAGCATTCTTGTCTCAGGGTTTAACGTTGTTTCCCAAAGCTGCTGTGCATCCATTTCACCCAGACCTTTATATCTTTGCAGAGTAAACGAACCTTTATGAGTTCTTCTGTATTTTTCCAGCGCCTTATCATCATAAAGATATTCTTCTTTTCCTTTTGTCGGCATTGCTTTATACAATGGAGGCATGGCAATATATACATGACCTTCGTAAATCAGCTCCGGCATAAAACGATAAAACAAAGTAAGAAGCAAGGTAGAAATGTGTGCTCCGTCCACATCCGCATCTGCCATAATAATAATTTTATTATAGCGAAGTTTTGTAATATCAAAATCGTTCCCATAGCCTTCTGAAAAACCGCAGCCAAAAGCATTAATCATTGTTTTGATTTCTGCATTGGCAAGAACCTTATCAATGGTGGCTTTCTCCACATTTAAAATTTTTCCTCTGATTGGAAGAATTGCCTGAAAGCTTCTGTCTCTGGCACTCTTCGCACTTCCTCCCGCAGAGTCTCCTTCCACAATAAAAATCTCACATAAAGAAGGATCTCTTTTTTCACAATTTGACAGTCTTTCCGATTGGAAGGTACAAAGGTAATATTTCTGCTTTGTTAATAAGTTTGTCTTTGCCTTTTCTTCTGTTTTGCGAATTTTAGCTGATTTCTCTGCACAGGCAAGAACACTTTTCAACACATCCAGATTTCTGTCAAAGTATAATACAATTTCCTCGCCTGTAACTTTACCCGTTGCCTTTGATGCGTCCTGATTATCCAGTTTTGTTTTCGTCTGTCCCTCAAATCTGGGCGCCGGATGCTTAATCGATACTACTGCTGTCATGCCGTTACGCACGTCTGCTCCGGTAAAATTACTGTCTTTCTCTTTTAAAATACCAAGCTCTCTGGCATAAGTATTCATAACAGATGTAAAGGTAGTTTTAAAGCCTGTAAGATGTGTTCCGCCTTCTGAATTATAAATATTATTACAAAATCCCAATACGTTCTCCCGAAACTCATTTACGTACTGGAACGCCACCTCTACCGTAATTCCGTCACTTTCTCCTTTAAAGTAAACAGGTTCATGGATACATTCGCTTTTTTATTCAAATCCTTAATAAAGCCTACAATTCCATCCGGCTCATGAAAAACAATTTCTTCCGACTCAACACCTCTGTTATCCTGAAAAAGAATAGTCAGCTCCGGATTTAAGTATGCTGTTTCATGCAGACGGCTTTTTACTTCCGTGGAAGAAAATCGGGTTTTCTCAAAAATTTCATCATCCGGCAAAAAATTGATACAAGTTCCTGTGGTCTTTGTACGTCCCAGCTTTGGCAAGAGTCCATCCTCCAACGGAATAGTCGGAATACCTCTTTCGTAATGGTCATGGTGAATATATCCGCCTGTGCTGACTTTTATGTCCAAAAACGCTGATAGAGCATTTACAACAGAAGAACCTACTCCATGAAGTCCACCGCTAGTCTTATATACAGAGTCATCAAACTTACCTCCGGCATGCAAAGTAGTAAAAACAAGGCGCTCTGCTGACATTCCCTTTTCGTGCATTCCTACCGGTATTCCTCTCCCATCATCTTCGATGGTAGCAGAACCGTCCTTTTCCAATGTAACCCGAATATTTTTACAATATCCTGCTAAATGTTCATCTACTGCATTATCCACAATTTCATATATGAGATGATTTAAGCCTTTTCTTGAAACACTTCCTATATACATACCCGGACGCTTCCGAACTGCCTCCAGACCTTCCAGTACCGTAATGCTACTGGCATCATACGTATTTTTCTTTGCCATTTCTACAAACCTCTCTTAAACTAAACTTACATCAATTTTCCATTTTATTTTCCATCGGAATAAAATCTTCCCAATCTTGTATTCTGCATACGTTTCATCAAATAAACACCGGCAATTCCGCATAAAATTCCTAAAACAGTCCCTGCCAAAACATCTGTGGGAAAATGTACATAAAAGTACAATCTGGAAATCCCCATAAGTGCCGCCAGTACACAAGCTGCTATTCCAAACTTTTTCTCTGTAAGCAGCAATGCTCCCGCAGAAGCAAAAGATGCCATCGTATGACCGGAAGGAAAAGAATAATCCTTTGGCACACGCACCAAAAGCTCAATATCTTCCCGTATCCAACATGGCCTCGGTCTGGCTACCAAAGGTTTCAAAATTATATTCGCCAATATAAGGTCTAAAATCAATGCGAAAAGAACCGCCACTCCGCATTTTCGATATTTCTTCGTACATAGCAAAACAATTCCTAATACAATCCAAAACCATCCAGCTTCGCCTAACATGGTAATAAATGCCATGATTTTGGTAAGCACCGGATTTTGAATGTTTTGCAGCATGTCTAAAATTGCAAATTCCCACTCCATACACATTTCCTCTCTTGTTTTATTTTAACGCAAAATCTTCTATATCATATCCCATTTTAAAGATATTTTCAAATAATTTTTCTTTTTCTATATTTTATCGAACATAAGTTCTGTTGTCAATAGTATTTATTTTAATATTTTTTCAAAAAAACTATTGACATTTCCCATTTAACAGGGTATTATGTGTGAGTACGGTTCGTTGGTCAAGCGGTTAAGACACCGCCCTTTCACGGGCGGAAACACGGGTTCGATTCCCGTACGAACTGCTTTGCAAAAGAAATACCATGTGGTATTTCTTTTTTTATTTATAAGACAATCTGTTTTGTAAAATAATTCCGATACAACTCTGCTATTCTTGCAAAAAGGAGAACCTTATGAAAAAATACATTGATTTACATGTTCATTCTACTGTCTCTGACGGAACTTTTACCCCCTCTGAATTAGTACATTATGCCATAGAAAAAAACTTATCTGCTTTTGCTCTCACAGACCATGATACAACAGACGGTTTAGAAGAAGCTTTTAAAGCTGCTTGCGGAAGTAATTTAGAAATAATTCCCGGCATTGAGCTGTCTACTACATGGAATTCTACGGATGTTCATATTGTAGGTCTGGATATTGACTGGAAAAATACATATTTTAGAAAAACTCTTTCTGAATTTCAAGCTTCAAGAGAGCTGCGTAACGAAAAAATGATAGCACGTCTTCAAAAAGAAGGAATTCCTATAACGGTCAAGCTTATGGAAGAGGATTTTCCAAACAGTGTTTGGACACGTGCTCATTTCGCTCGTTTTCTTTTTGATCACAACTATGTAGGTTCTATGAAGGAAGCTTTTGACCGTTATCTGGGAAATCATGCCAAATGTTATGTCCCAAGAGAAAAGGTCACCCCTTTTCAGGCAATTCATCTCATTCATGAAGGCGGAGGAAAGGCAATTTTTGCCCATCCTATCCTTACCAGATTGTCAAAAGACCGATTGGAAAGTCTGGTAAATGAATTATCCCAAAATGGCTTAGACGGCATAGAAACTCTATATGTTTCTTATACTCCGGCGGATGAATTATTTACAAAACAGCTAGCAAAACGTTATGGACTAAAGCAATCCGGAGGCAGTGATTTTCATGGAAGCAACAAACCTCACATTGATTTGGGATGCGGAAAAGGTAATTTAAAAATTCCTTATGAAATTCTCGAACAGTTGAGAGCATAGTCTTTACACAAATAAAAAGGGCTATCGCATTAAGTCACATCCCGAATATTTATACATTTGAGGATAATGCTTAAAGCGACAGCCTCTTCTATTTTCATGAGCTCTGTTTTAAGCTACCCAAAGCCCATTTTCATCTACATAATATTTGCCGTCCTGAACCCATTCCGACACAGCCATTGTTCCATCAGATTTTAAATAATAATTTCCAACCCAAGTGTCAGATGCCATAACGCCATCATCGTACAGATAATACCAGTTATCTCCTACTTTCTGCCAGCCTGTCACCATCCAGCCTGAAGCATCAAAGTAATACCATTTCCCATCTATCTTTTTCCAATTTAACGCTGTATAGCTTCCGTCACTATGGCGATACCACCATTTTTCTCCTGAGGATATCCATTTTTCTTTTAATATTTCCGGTCTCCATACACCGGTTGCATCTACATAATTCTCCCCAATCCAACTGTCCGCTGCCATAACTCCGTTACTGTACAGATAATACCACTCATTTCCTACTTTCTGCCAGCCTGTCATCATCCAGCCCGAAGCATCAAAGTAATACCATTTCCCGTTAATCCATTCCCAGTTTGACGTTGTATAGCTTCCGTCACTATGACGATACCACCATTTTTCTCCTGAGGATATCCACTTTTCTTTCAATATCTCGGGTCGCCATGCACCGGTTGCATCTACATAATCCTCTCCAATCCAAGTGTCGGATGCCATAACACCATCATTATACAGATAATACCAGTTATCTCCTACCTTCTGCCAGCCTGTCACCATCCAGCCCGACGCATCAAAATAGTACCACTTTCCGTTAATCCATTCCCAATTTGATGTTGTATAGCTTCCGTCACTATGGCGATACCACCACTTTCCTCCTGAGGACATCCATTTTTCTTTTAATATTTCAGGTTTCCATGCACCGGACACATCTACATAATCCTCTCCTATCCAACTGTCTGTTGCCATAGTTCCATCTTCATTAAAATAGTACCAGCTATCATCTATTTGTTTCCAACCGATTACCACATTTCCCTGTTCATCTAAATAGTAAGAGACATCATTCAGCTTTAACCAGCTGTCTTTTTGAAATTCTCCTGTTACAAGCCAGTATTTCCACTTTCCGTTGACCTTTACCCATCGATTCTCTTTTCAACCGCTCCTTTTGCATCAAAGCAGTACGGTTTCCCGTCAATTTCGTGTACGCTCTCATCTGTAAAGGTTCTTCCATTTTCATCAAAATAATACCAGCCATCGTCGATTTTCATCCACTCCGGTGATAATTTCACATATCGGGTTTTGATACCTGAGTCATGGAATTCTGATATTACTGCTGCCGAGTCCGTAGCCGTAGCATACACCTTTGAATTTGGAAGACAATCCCGTTCTCTTTCGGTAAAAGAGGTTTCATATCCTGTTATTACCACAGCTTTGGGATTTAAAGATGTCAAAAAATAGGTCGTATTATTCCAGTCATTAGAATGATGCGCCATTTTCATTAAATCAATGCTAATTCTTTTTCCAGTATTTATCTGTGTTTCATCAATTTTCTCGAAAACTCCTGTATCTTTCACCACACGATTTTCAGGAAGGTCAAAAACTGTTGCGCTTACCGCCTTGTAATTTTCCTTCGGATATTCTTCTTTCAATTCAGGTTCTGCTCTGTTTTCCGGCTGATATTGCGGCAAATCTCCCAACTCTTCAATTAACTGATTTGCAAGTCTTCCCGTATCTCCCTCTGTTGGATCTATGTCTGCTGTCAGAAGCGCTGTTCTTCCATATGCCGTAATCTTTGTAACAATACAATTCTCATTTTCATCTACAACAGGCAGTATCTGCCTGTTTTTATCCCTTCTGCGTTGAAGGTTCATCAAATCGATTGACATATCCCCTAAAGTAAAAGAACGATATTCTGTATTTTCCTCCAAATCCAAATCTGTAATAATTTCCGTATTGTTTCTGTTCGCCGCATCTATAATATCATCATATATACTGATTATCCCATAAATGAAACTCATTTTCTTTTACAATATAAGAGTCATCATATCGATTAATATATAACCTGTCTGTGGGAAAAGCATCTAGAATCTCATCCCCTCCTCCAATATGGTCGCTATGAGAATGTGTTGCCACACAAAAATCCAGTTTTTCTACTCCTTGACTTTTCAGATAATGAATAACCTGCTGTTCATATCCAACTCCCTTGGTAATTCCGCTTCTAAGAGGGTATCTGCTGTCTGTTCCGTCCGGATAATCCCAGTCCTCACCAAAGTCCACCAATCCATAATGCCCATTACTCTCCAGCAAAATGGCATCTGTTGCACTGTTCAAAGATATAAAATGAATTTTTGTTTCTTGGGGCGCTGCTTCTGTGGAGGAAGGTAACATCCATATAGATGCTGTTGCAATTCCTGCTGCAACTATTTTTTTATTTTCCTTGCTTTACAATTTATATAAATCACCTCCGTTTATATTGTTTCACTTGATATTATCAATAATACTTTTTAATATTTTGTTTGTCAAACAAAATCCTCTGACATCCCACTTGAAAAGCTTATAGGATTTTCGTATAATAAAAATGTTCGTTTACACAAACGAAAATTATAAACGCACAAAGGAGTTAAAAGGATGGAGAAAAAGACATTTGTTACAAAAGAGCAGCTTGAAGAAATCATAAAAACATATCCCACCCCATTTCATCTTTATGACGAAAAAGGAATTCGGGAAAATGCAAAAGCTATGAAAGAAGCCTTTTCATGGAACAAGGGATTTAAAGAATATTTTGCAGTAAAAGCAAATGCCAATCCATTTTTAATCAACCTTTTAAGAGAATATGGTTTTGGCTGTGACTGTTCATCTTATACAGAACTGATGCTGTCAGAAGCCATTGGCTGTGTCGGAGAAGATATTATGTTTTCCTCCAATGATACACCGACAGAGGACTTCCAATACGCAGCTCAATTAGGAGCTACCATTAATTTAGACGATATTACCCACATTGATTTTTTAGAAAAAGCTATCGGAAAAATTCCTGAAAGAATTAGCTGTCGTTTTAATCCCGGCGGCATTTTTGAAGTATGCAACGGAATTATGGATAATCCGGGAGACGCAAAATACGGCATGACAGAGGAACAAATTTTTGATGCTTTCCGCATTTTAAAAGAAAAAGGCTCTAAAGAATTTGGAATACATGCCTTTTTGGCAAGCAATACCGTCACCAATGAATATTACCCTATGCTGGCAAAAAAACTTTTTGAGCTTGCAGTGAGACTTGAAAAAGAAACAGGCGCCAAAATATGCTTTATTAACCTTTCAGGCGGCGTGGGTATTCCATATACCCCTGACCAAGAGCCAAATGATATCCGTGCCATCGGAGAAGGTGTTCACCGTGTTTACGATGAAGTCCTTGTTCCTGCGGGTATGGGTGATGTTGCTATTTATTCCGAATTGGGACGTTTTATGATGGGACCCTATGGCTGTCTTGTAACAACCGCAATCCACGAAAAACATACCCATAAAGATTATATCGCTTAGATGCCTGTGCGGTAAATCTTATGCGCCCTGCCATGTACGGAGCTTATCACCATATTACGGTAATGGGAAAGGAAAACCTGCCCTTAGACCACAAATATGATGTTACAGGTTCACTGTGTGAAAACAATGATAAATTTGCTGTTGACAGAATGCTTCCGAAAATTCAAAAGGGCGATATTCTGGTTATTCACGATACAGGCGCTCACGGTTTTGCCATGGGATATAACTATAATGGAAAATTAAAATCAGCGGAATTACTTTTAAAGGAAGACGGAAGTGTTCAATTAATACGCCGTGCAGAAAAACCGTCAGATTATTTTGCAACTTTTGATTGTTTTGATTTTTATGAAAAATTAGTAGAAAAACAAAACAAATAACTAAAAATCGGGGAATTGTAGGTTTTTTACATTATTTTTAAAAAAAGCTTGCAATTCTCTTTTTTCTATGATAATATATTTTATGTTCCGTAAGGAAATGCCGGCGTGTCGGAATGGCAGACGAGGCAGACTCAAAATCTGTTGTGGGCAACCACGTGCGGGTTCAAGTCCCGCTGCCGGCAGTCTTAGTTTAATGCTGAAGCTTTGATAAATAAAGGCTTTAGCATTTTTTATATAGTTCTACCAAATTCAAGCTGTGAATTTTCCCATTCTTTTCTATATTTCTTCGCTAATTTTGCAAAAAAGCTATTGCATAAAACACATCTCCTCAATGCGTTTCATACAATAGCTTCCAATTTTTAAATCACTTCCATAACATGAAGCATATTTGTAACATTTGCTTCAGCCTTGCTGCTGTTTGTAGCCGGATCGCCTGCCGTGACAACCACCATCTGGCCTTTCTTCACCAGCTTCTTCTCTTTCAACGTTTCCATTGCATTTAAAATAACATTTTCCGCCGTATCTCTTGTATATCCCTTTAACGGTGTAACGCCCCAATAAAGCTGCATTTTACGCTCTACTCTCTCATTTGGAGTAATGGCATAAATCGGCATCACCGGACGGAAACTGGAAATTAAGCGGGCTGTCTTTCCCGACATGGTTGGTGTTGCAATACAGTCAGCTTCAATATTTCTGGCTGTACGAACAGATGCAATTCCGATGGCACAGGACACCTTTGTTTTCTTATACATGGTTCTGTGCATAATATATTGGTCATAATTTACGTACTGTTCTGTGTTTTCTGCAATTTCATTCATCATTTCAGAGCTTCCACAGGATATTTTCCTGCTGCTGTCTCGCCTGACAGCATAATGGCATCTGTACCGTCATAAATTGCATTTGCAACGTCGGTTACCTCTGCACGGGTAGGACGTGGATTACGTATCATAGAGTCCAGCATCTGTGTTGCTGTGATAACCGGAATATAATTGGCATTGCATTTATGAATAATCATCTTCTGAATATGAGGAACCTGAGGAGCAGGAATTTCCACTCCCAAATCGCCTCTGGCTACCATAATGCCATCTGCCACTTCAATAATCTCATCAATATTTTCCAAACCTTCTGCATTTTCGATTTTTGCAATAATAGCAATATCCTCTGCATGATGCTCCTCGAGAATTTTGCGAATTTCTTTTACACCCTCTGCATTTCTGATAAAAGAAGCCGCAATAAAATCTATTTTCTGCTCAATTCCAAAAATAATATCCGCCTTGTCTTTTTCCGTGACAACAGGGAGCTGCACTTTTACATTCGGAACGTTAATTCCTTTCTTTTCTCCCAACTCTCCTCCGTTTACTACACGGCAATGAATAGCAGCTTCCTCTACTTCTTTTACTTCCAGCTCAATCAAACCGTCATCAATTAAAATGCGATTTCCCTGCTTTACATCTTCTGTAAGTCCCGCATAAGTAATGGAACAGCCGGAAGCATTGCCTACAAGCTCTTTTGTATATAAAGTAAAGTCTGCTCCTTCTGACAGCATTACTTTTTTTCCGTCTTCTAAAACACCGGTACGAATTTCCGGCCCTTTTGTATCAAGAAGAATAGCAACCGGTTTTCCCTGTTCTTCTCTTACACGTTTTAATAAATCCATACGATTACGCTGTTCTTCGTAATCACCATGCGAAAAGTTAAAACGGGCTACATTCATCCCATTTTTAACCAAAGCCTCCATAATGTCCTTATTATCTGTATTTGGTCCCATGGTGCAAACGATTTTTGTTTTACGCATGTAAGTAATCCTCCTATTTTATATGCTGATGGGTAAACAGATGATCCTGACAATATTCATAATTTCCATTACATTTTGAGCAATAACGGAATTCTAAGTGCTCCCCATCTTTTTCTGTCCTTCCGCATACCGCACATTTATGTCTTGTTCCTCCCGGTGTCATCTGCGGATGAACAGCTTTCTTAAACTGTTGTTTTCTATGAATTTCCTGCGGAGATATTCTCCTGTAATTTCTTGTCATTAAAAAATAAATAATAAAGTTCAAAAGTGATGCAATGATTACCGTACGTGTGCCCCATCCGCCTCTTATTAAATCGTAAAGCAGATATGCCACATCTAAAAGCGCCAGATACTTTATTTTAATGGGAATAATCATCATAAACAACACTTCCATATCCGGATAATTCATGGCAAAGGCAAGGAAAATAGATAAATTAATGTAATAAGTTGAGAAACTCATTCCGTTAATCAGAGAAAACATTTCATTTGGTCCTGAAATAAAATACAGGATAAACGCTCCGATAACCGTACAAAGCATCCCGCCTAAAATATAAACATTATAACGAAATGCGCCCCATGTCCGTTCCAGTGCCGTACCCAGATAGTAATAAAAGGACAGCATAATTAACACAAAAATAATATTAGAGCTGGAAGGCGGTATCAAAATCCATGAAACAATTCTCCATATCTGTCCGTGCATAATATGATAAGGACTTAAAAGCAGGTACTGAAAAAAGTTAGCGCCGAATGCCTGTCCGATATACAGTAAAATATACCCTATGGCATAGCACCCTATCATATACTTTGTCAAATTGTGTATGGCATATCTTCCATACTGTCTTTCCATCTTGTTTAAAAAATTCATAATTTCTCCTTTAACAACTGCTGCTTAAAATAAATTCTTTTTTGAAAAGATAAATGCCACTATCAGACTTAAAAGCAGTGAAAGTACAATTACAATGGCAAATCCCTCAGGATGAGATGCAAAAGGCATTCCTTTGAGATTTACATTCATTCCATAGGCGCTGAAAATCATAGTAGGAATAGACATAACAATGGTAACTGTCGCCAAAAATTTCATAACGATATTGAGATTATTGGATACAATAGAAGCAAACGCATCTGTCATTCCACTTAAAATTCCACTGTATACATTCGCCATCTCAATGGCCTGCTTATTCTCTATAATAACATCTTCCAGAAGATCTGTATCATCCGGATACTGCTTAATACGCTCTACCTTCAAAAGTTTTTCCAACACGATTTCATTGGACCTTAACGAGGTAGTAAAATAAACCAGTGATTTTTCCAGTTCCAGAAGCTCAATGAGTTCTTTATTTTTCGTAGACTCCTGAAGCTTTTCCTCCACTTCTTCACTTTTCTTATCTATAATACGCAGATAATGCAGGAACATGCTTGCATTTTTTATACAAAATCTGAAGAATAAATCTGGTTTTCATATACGTATAAAAATTACGGACACGTCCATCCATAAATCGCCCCAGAACTGAGGTATCCTCCAGACATACCGTAATAATAATCTCATCTGTTACAATAATTGATAAAGGGATAGTACCATACCAGTCTTTCTCTCCTCTTTCCTCCAAAATCGGCGTATCCACGATAATCAAGGTATAGTCATCCTCCACCTCAATACGTGAACGTTCTTCCTCATCCAAAGGCGCTCTCAAGTCGTCTACTTCAATATGATACTTCCTTGCAACCTCAAAAATCTCCGTTGCAGTAGGATCGGTAAGCGCAAGCCAGCAGCCTTCGCTGGCTTCCTCTACCTGATGAATTTTCCCATCAATTGTTTTAAATATTCTAATCATGGTTTCTCCCTTCATATCCTGCATGGCAGAACACGAAAGGCGGCCTGCCCGCAGGAATATGGATTTCTTTTTTTATTCTGTTTTTAATATTCCCGGGATAAGGCCCGCTTTCCATAGCTTTGCACTTCCTTTTTTCTTAAAATTTATTTATTCCTGACATTTTGAGAAAATAATGCTGTTTGGTGTTTCTACCTTCATAGGTTTCCCTTTCATTGTCAGCAGTTTCTTCTCATAATCAATGGCAAACGTAGTAATCGAATTGGACTCATGGTTTACTACTGCCAGATGTTTTCCATCCGGAAAAACTGCCAGATCCTTTGGATAATTTCCGCTGATTGGCAAAATACATTGCTTTTCCAAAAGACCAGTCTGCTCATCTCTTTTATACATAGCAACCGTATCCTCTCCTGCTGTTGAACAGAAAACATATTTGTCATCCGGTGACATACAAAGACCGGAAGTCGCATCATGAGTCTCATCGTCATGAGACGCCAAGGTGCTTTCTGTCTGCAACAATTCAAAAACAGGATTTTTACCGCTGCCGTCGTAGCGATATACCTGAATGGTATTATTCAGCTCGTAAATCAAATATGCAAATTTTCCGTCTTTGCTAAATTTCATTTTTTTCGGTCCGGACTCTCTGTGGCATCTTAAAATATCCACTAATTCCAGACGTTTTGTTCTTCTGTTTACTCTGTAAATTTTAATCTGGTCAATGCCGTTGTCCACAGCACACAGATATTTATTATCCGGTGTCGGGCGCACACAGCTTACATGAGGGCGGAAATTTCTCTCTCCTACGCTTCCCAATCCCTTGTGGAATACACCGGTCACTACACTTCCCAACCTTCCGTCACGATGTGTATGTACCACGGTTACCTTTCCATCATGATAACCTGCCACAAAAAGATATTTACCTTCTTCGTCTGTTGACAGATGACAGCCTCTCATTCCGTCAATATCTACTTTGTTAATAAACGTTAAATCTCCGTCTGCTTCAATGGCAAATACAGCTACTCCTTCATCTGCGATAGAATAAAGATATTTACCGTTTAAAGACTTCGCCAAATGGGAAGAATTATTGACAGGCACTACTTTTCTTTCTGAAAGTGTTCCTTCCTCCACATTTACATCATACAAATGAATTCCAATACTGCTTCCATGGGTATAGGTTCCGACATACGCTACATACTTTTCTTTCATCTATGCAATACCCTCCTGTTTTTATTAGTTTCACCACATAACGAATCATATCTTTTAAAGATATCAAAAATATTCTACCACAAAGTTTTTTTTTATACAATGTAACTTTGAAGTTTTTACATATTGACATGTATTTTTCCTCTAGTATAATAATTTTTAAAATGGATTTTTATGACTTAAAATATGGTTTTTACAAAGGAGGAGCAGAATGAGTCACAATTTAGTCACTTTAACCGATATAACCAAAAGCTTTGGCGACCAGTTAATTTTAGATAACTTAAATCTCTCTATAAAAGAAAATGAGTTTCTCACACTTTTAGGTCCAAGCGGCTGCGGAAAACAACAACTCTTCGTATTTTAGGAGGATTTGAAGCTCCTGACAGCGGTCAGGTTATTTTTGACGGGAAGGATATTACCAATCTTCCTCCCAACAAGAGAAATCTCAATACGGTTTTTCAAAAATATGCGCTTTTCTCCCACATGAACATTGAAGAAAATATTGCCTTTGGGCTGAAAATTTCCGGCAAAAGCGCCACTTACATTAAGGATAAAGTAAAATACGCTTTAAAGCTGGTAAATCTTGAGGGATACGAAAATCGTCTGCCTGACTCTTTAAGCGGCGGTCAGCAACAGCGTGTTGCCATTGCAAGAGCCATTGTAAATGAGCCTCGTCTCCTGCTTCTTGATGAGCCTTTAGGTGCACTGGATCTAAAACTTCGTCAGGATATGCAGTATGAGCTTATCCGTTTAAAAAATGAGCTGGGTATTACCTTTATCTATGTCACTCATGATCAGGAAGAAGCCCTTACCATGTCTGATACCATTGTAGTTATGAACCAAGGCTACATTCAGCAAATGGGTTCACCGGAAGATATTTACAACGAACCTCAGAATGCTTTTGTTGCAGATTTTATAGGCGAGAGCAATATTATTTCCGGTATTATGCTGGAGGATAAGCTGGTGGAAATTCTGGGCGCAAAATTCCCCTGTGTTGACGTGGGATTTGGAAAAAACAAACCTGTTGACGTTGTAATCCGTCCGGAAGATGTGGATTTGCTTGCTCCGGAAGAAGGCACGATACAAGGCATTGTAACCCACCTTATTTTCAAGGGTGTGCATTACGAAATGGAAGTACAGGCAAACGGCTTTGAATGGCTGGTACACAGTACAGATATGTTCCCTGTGGGACAAAAAGTAGGCATTCATGTAAATCCTTTTGATATTCAGATTATGCACAAGCCGGAGTCCGAGGATGAGGAGGCGATTGGAGTCAATGAATAAAAAGAAATTATTATCCGGTCCTTATCTTTTGTGGTCTGTCGCTTTTATTTTAATTCCCCTTGCCATGATTTTATTTTATGGCTTCACTAACAGTGAAGGACAATTTACCTTTGAAAATGTTCTGGCAATCGGAACTGCGGAAAATTTCAAGGCGCTCTGCCTTTCCTTGATTTTGTCTATAATCAGCACGATTATCTGTCTTGTTTTGGCATACCCATTGGCAATGATGCTCTCTAATATGAAAGTCAATCAGACCGGTCTTATTGTGTTGCTTTTCATCCTTCCGATGTGGATGAATTTTTGCTTCGCACCATTGCGTGGCAGACTTTACTGGAAAAAACGGAGTTATCAATCAGATTTTGGGATTTTTTCATATCCCGCCTTTGCAGTTAATCAACACACCGGCAGCCATTGTGTTAGGTATGGTTTATAACTTCCTGCCGTTTATGGTACTGCCTCTTTACAATGCGCTTTGCAAAATTGATAAGGATGTTATTTTCGCTGCCAGAGATTTAGGCGCTACCTCCTTTTATACTTTTCGGAAAATTATCTTTCCTTTAAGTCTGCCCGGAGTTATCAGCGGAATTACTATGGTTTTTGTACCGGCGCTCACTACCTTTGTCATCTCTGACCTTTTAGGGGGAAGTAAAATTCTCCTTATCGGAAATGTCATTGACAGACAGTTCCAGCAGGGAAGCAATTGGCATGTAGGAAGCGGACTTTCTCTGGTACTGATGATTTTTATTTTAATCAGCATGATTTTAACCGGAAAATACGATAAAAACGGACAGGGAGGTTTCTTTTAATGAAAAAGACTGCACGAAATATTTATCTTGGGCTCATTCTTTTCTTTATGTATGCCCCCATTGTAACTTTGATTGTACTTTCTTTTAATGCCTCGAAATCCCGTGCAAAATGGGGTGGTTTTACCCTTCATTGGTATTCCTCCCTGTTTCAGGATAAGGCAATTATGGCAGCCCTTTACAATACGCTTTTGATTGCTCTTGTTTCTGCCGTTCTTGCAACTATTATCGGCACTGCTGCTCCATCGGTATCAATGCCATGAAGTCCAAAGGCAAAACTGTCATGCTGGGAATTACCAACATTCCTATTTTAAATTCTGAGATTGTAACCGGTATTTCTCTGATGCTTTTATTTATTGCATGCAGAGTCACTCTTGGATTTTCCACAATCTTGCTGGCTCATATTACCTTTTGTATTCCTTATGTTATTTTAAGCGTTCTGCCTAAATTAAAGCAGACAAGCAAAAGCACTTATGAGGCGGCACAGGACTTGGGAGCCGGACCGGTTTACGCTTTTTTAAAGTCGTTTTTCCTGACATCTGGCCCGGCGTAGTGTCCGGTTTTCTCATGGCATTTACTATGTCCTTAGATGATTTTATTATCACGCACTTTACAAAAGGTCCTGGTGTGGATACCCTCTCAACAAAAATTTACGCAGAGGTACGAAAGGGTATCGGCCGGAAATGTATGCCCTTTCCACCTTACTTTTTGTCAGTGTTTTAGTTCTTATGATTTGTGTAAATGCCAGTCCAAAGGAGACAAAGGATGTGAAAAAATCCTCCAAAAAAATGGCTTTTCGCCGGACTTTCCGCTTTGCCGTACCTGCTGTTTTAATTGCGGCTTTAATTATAGGCGGAATTTTCTATAATCTAAACACAATGAAAAATCATTCCGGAGAAAAGGTTATTGTCTATAACTGGGGTGAATATTTGGACCCGAAAACTATTGAGCTTTTTGAAGAAGAAACCGGCATTTCCGTGACTTACGAGGAATACGAAACAAATGAAATTATGTATCCGAAAATTGTTTCTCAGGCAATCGCTTATGATGTGGTATGCCCTTCTGACTACATGATACAGCGTATGATTGAAAATGATTTGCTGGCAGAAATCAACTTGGATAATATCCCTAATATAAAAGACATGGACCTACTTATATGGAACAATCAAAGAGCTTTGATCCCAAAAATAAATACTCTGTGCCTTATTGTGTAGGAACTGTGGGTATTTTGTATAATAAATCCATGGTAAAAGAGCCCGTAGACAGTTGGGATATTTTATGGAATCCCAAATACAAAGACAGTATTCTGATGCAGGACTCTGTGAGAGATGCCTTTGCCGTTGCGTTAAAACGTCTTGGCCATTCCATCAATTCCACAGAGGTAGACCAGCTTGCTGCCGCTGCGGAAGATTTAATGGAGCAAAAGCCTCTGGTACAGGCTTATGTAGTGGATCAGGTAAGAGATAAAATGATTGCAAATGAAGCTGCTCTTGGCGTTATCTATTCCGGCGAAGCAGGATATACCAAACGGGAAAATCCCGATTTGGAATACGTCATCCCAAAAGAAGGCTCTAACGTATGGATTGACTCATGGGTTATTCCGAAAAATGCCCAGAACAAAGAAAATGCCGAAAAATTCATCAATTTTATGTGCCGTCCGGAAATTGCACTTATGAACTTTGAATATCTTACCTACTCTACACCAAACCTGAAAGCCAGAGAAATGATTGAAGATGAAGAAATCAGAAACAGCAAAATTCTGTTCCCTGAGCCGGAAGATTTAAGCAACTGCGAAACCTTCCAATTCTTGGGAGATGATGTAGACAGCTATTACAATGAATTGTGGAACAAAGTAAAATCAAAATAAAAGAAAAGGGGAATGCAGCCGTTTGCACGCCCCTTTTTTAAGGAGTATCAATGAACCGTATTTTTCAATATACCATAACAAAAGAAAATCTCCCCTGCACCGTAGGCGAATTTCTGAAATCCAAGGAATTTTCCCGACAGATTATCATACAGCTAAAGAAAACACAAAAAGGTATTCTGGTAAACAATGAATGGGCTTATGTCCGCACGCCTTTAAAAGTCAATGACATTGTTACCATCCGACTTTTAGAAGAAGCCCCTTCCGAACACATTGTCCCTGTTGCCCTTCCCCTTGATATTGTATACGAAGATGAAGATATTCTGCTGGTAAACAAGCCTGCCGATATGCCTGTTCATCCTTCTATCAACAATTATGACAATACTCTTGCAAACGGAATTGCCCATTATTATCAGGTACAGGGGGAAACCTTTGTGTTCCGCTGTATTAACCGCCTTGACAGGGATACTACCGGACTTCTCATTATTGCAAAAAATGCCCTGAGCGCCTCCATTCTTTCCAACCAAATGAAAGCCAGAGAAATCCACCGCACTTATCTGGCTGTGGTATTCGGTATTCCAAAAAAAGAAGCAGATACCATTACAGCGCCCATAGCACGAAAAGAAAATTCTGCTATTGAGCGCTGTGTAGATTTTATAAACGGAGAGCGTGCCGTTACCAATTATCAGGTAGTGGCTTCAAAAGAAGATTATTCCCTTTTAAAGCTCTCTCTGGAAACAGGCCGAACACATCAAATTCGTGTTCACGCAAAATATATGGGAAATCCCCTTTTAGGAGATTATCTCTACAATCCTGATTTTTCCAGAATACAGCGTGTTGCTCTCCATTCTTATTCTTTAAGCTTTATACATCCCCTTACAGGGCAGCCTATGAAATTCTCAGCTCCCCTTCCAGAGGATATGGCAAGTCTTTTTTAGTTTCTTCGTAAGGCTTCGATAGGACTTAATGCTGCTGCTTTCTTTGCCGGATAAATACCAAAGAAAATACCTACCGCACAGGAAAACAAGGTTGCCGCAATAATGGTAGCAGCGTTAATTCCCGGAGTAATGGTCATGCCCTGCACTGAGCTCATCACAGAACAAATTCCATATCCCCCTGCTATTCCTAAAACAATTCCGATTATTCCGCCAATGACGGTAAGGATTGCGGACTCCGCCAGAAACTGCATCATAATGGAAGACGTCTTTGCTCCCAGCGCTTTTCGAATACCGATTTCCCTTGTCCTCTCTGTTACAGATACCAGCATAATATTCATAACCCCGATACCGCCTACCAGCAGAGAAATTCCCGCTACAAAGGAAATAAATGCCGTTACCATACCGAGCATATCATTCATCATTTTCATAACATCCTGAAAGCTCTGAAGCTGATAATAGTCCTCTCCTGCTGACTGATGTCTCTTTTCCAAGGTTTTAATCACCTCTTTCGAAATCGCCTGAGAGTCCATTTTCTTATCTGCCTGTACGACCATACTGGTAAACTCATCTGCTGTATCTCCCACAAAATCTACTGCCGCAGTATAAGGAACAGAAAGCGTCACCGGCATTCCCTCATAGGTATAGCTTACAAAAGTTCCGTTTTCTTTCTGTGTGGTAATACCTACAATGCGAAAGCTTTTTGTCAAATCATAACACTGCACGTCAATATCCATGCCAATGACATCGTCTGAACCAAACAAACGCTTTGCATCGGTGTCGGAAATCACACATACGTTTCGTCCTTCCGTCACATCTGCCTCTGTAAAATAAGTTCCTCTTTTCAAAGCAAGATTATTGACAATAGGAGCATCTTGTGTTTCCAAGGTTACCGTAGCAGAAAAATCTCCTTTTCCTGTCACGGTTTCCCCCATAATTGTAAAGCTGCTGGAAACTCCTTCCACACCATCAATTTTGCGGATGGCTTCCATATCTTCTGCTGTCATATATGCGTCTTCTTTTATAGCATCATCACTGCAATAGATAAATATCTGCCCTCCGCCTGCCGCATCAATTTCGCTGTTCATCTGATTTTTTGTTCCCTCACCAATGGATACAATGGCAATGACAGAGGCAATACCTATAATAATTCCCAACATAGTAAGAAAGGAGCGTCCTTTATTGGCAATAATATTCTGAATTGCCATTTTGACATATTCAATTATATTTCCCATAGTTCCGTCCTTTCTCTTACTTGTCAGTCTTAGCTTCCTGCGCTTTTACTTTATCTCCTTCACTGTGGTTTCCGATATCGGTAAGAACCTGTTCTCCGTCCTTTAAACCACTTTTAATTTCCACAAAAGCGTCTGAAGTCACGCCTGTTTCAATCTCTTTTTTCTTAATCACTCCATCTTCCACTACATAGCAGAAAGAACCGTCTTTTCCGATGTTGACTGCCTCCACCGGCAAAATCGGAACGTTCTTTACCTCTGCCGCCTGAATACTTACCTTCGCTTCTACACCAATGAAAATACCGTCATCCGGATTATCAATATGTACCACAACTCCGATAGTTGGAGCTCCCTTTTCATTTGGAACTGCGATGCGGTTTACCTTCTCTATGGTTCCGTTGTATTTTTTATCTCCTAATTTTACCGTAGCCTTCTGTCCTTCTTTTACTTTATCAAAATCATATTTTGAAATGCTGGCATCCACGCACACATCATCCATACTCTGAAGCGTAAAAAGCTCCATTCCCTGTGTTACGGTAGCTCCCTGACTTACCTTAGTGTCAGAAATAACACCGGAAAATTCTGCTTCAATTCCTTTTCTTCCTTCTTCTAAAAGCTCCTGAAGATTTTTCGTTTCAAGCTCTGTCAAGTTATTGGAAATTCTGATTTTTTCCTTTGCTGCATCTGTAAGACCTGTTGTTTCAGATTGCGCTAAAGCTTCTTTCGATGCCAACTCAGACTGAAGGGCAGCTAATTCTGAGGATACATTCTCCATTTTCGCTTCCAATGCAGAAGTATCTGCCATTCCCGTACCTGTCATTTGAAAATCAGCAGGATTTACATCTTCTAATTCCGGAACCTTCGGAGGATTATCTAACAAATGACGATAGTCTTCTTTATCTGTTTCCGTTCCTTTTCCCTCATTGATTTTCTGTTTTAAAGCTTCCAGTTCCTTATCATATTCCGGTTTTGTAACGTTATTATAAGTATCCATTTCTTCCTGATACTTTGTTTCTGCTGCCAGCACGGCTGCCTGATATGCACTTTCTACCTCTTCCTGCACCTGTGCCTGTGCATTTTTCTGTGTTTCTGCAATCTGCTGTCTTAAATCAGAAAGTTTATTCTTCTTATTTTCAATTTGTTTTTCTAATTTCGGAATATCTGCTTTTGCTTCTGCAACCTTAGAAGCCGCCTGATTTGCCTGTTCCTGTGCATCCTCCAGCTCTAATTTGCCTGTTCTAGCTGTAAGCTCTGCCTTCTGATTGTCTGCCTCTAAATTATCCACATTAAATGCAATCAGCTTCTGTCCCGCTTCTACGCTGTCACCGGCCTCCACTGTCATGTTTTCAATGGTCGCATTTACCGGAGAATAAAATGTTTTTTTCCATTCACTCTCCACATTGCCGGATGCTTCGATTTCCTGACGAACGTCTCCCTTTTCTACTGAAATGACTTCTACAACAGGTTCTGTGCCTTTTCCTCCCTTTCGCATATTCCCGATAATTGCCAGAAGAACCAATACAACTGCCACAATTCCAAGAGTAATCAACATAACCGTATTTTTATTCTTCAGAGTCTTTGTCTTCATGTACTTCCTCCACTTTTTCATATTCCGGATTTATTCTGTCTGATTCTATTTTTCCATCCATAATTCTTACCACACGTTTTGCTCTGGCTGCAATTCCGTCATCATGTGTAATCAAAATGACGGTTCTGCCGTCCTTGTGAAGATTTTTCAAAATATTTAAAATTTCCTTACTGGAAGCAGAGTCCAGATTTCCCGTAGGCTCGTCTGCCAAAATAACCGGCGGTTTTGCCGCTATGGCTCTGGCAATCGCTACACGCTGCTGCTGTCCTCCTGACATCTCAGATGGTTTATGGTGTATTCTGTGACTTAACCCTACCATTTCCAATGCCTCTGTTGCCAGTTTTCTTCTCTCTTTCTTGTCAATTCCTCTGTAAATCAACGGCAGCTCTACGTTTTCCACTGCTGTAAGGTTAGGAATTAAGTTAAATCCCTGAAAGATAAATCCGATTTCTTTGTTTCTGACTAAGGATAATTCATTATCGGACATGGTTGAGACATCTGTGCCGTTTAAATAATATTTTCCTGATGTAGGAATATCCAGACAGCCGAGCATATTCATAAATGTTGATTTTCCTGAACCGGACTGCCCGATAATAGCAACAAATTCTCCTCTGTCAATTTCCAAATTCACATGGTCCAATGCCCGTACTTCATTTTCCCCCGGATTATAAATTTTACATAAATCCATTACTTTAATTAAATGTTCCATACTCTCTCCTCTTATCTTTCTTAAATATAAGAACAGGACAAAACAGAACCCCTCCCGTTTTGTCCCGCACCTGCTACCTCATTCTGCCTATTTTACAACAATTCCCTGTTCTTCCTGCAATGCCTGACGGTTCTTTAATGCACCCCAGAAATACAATAATGGAAGAATTAATGAGAAAATCACTGAAAAGATGCTAAATGCACCGCTAAAAGCGCTGTACGCATTGCAAATCAAAGCAAAAACAATCAAAACAATTCCGCAAATATAGCAAAGAGATGCTTTTTCAATTTTCTTACTGTTTGCAACTCCGATAATACCTGTCACCACATTGATTACAGACTGTATTGCAGTTAAAACTATACTGATTTGAAAAGTTGTCTTACTAATTCCAACCTGCTGCAAAGTCTGTTCCAAAATCGGTGCAAATTCTTCCTGTCCTATCATTACAAAATTCATGGCGCTGGTAACCATGGCAGACACACCGCCGATGATTAAAAAAATACCTACAACCATTAAAAAGGTTCTTCCCGGCGCTCTTTTCGTCATACATTTTTCCTCCTGAGATAAATTTATTTTCTACAATGCCCGAATTCTCGGCACTTCATCAATATGAAGATATCTGCTCACAGCCTTCACAATAATATCGTGATTGATAAAGTGGCTCTGATTGGAAACCATAATCGCTCCGATTACTCCCACTTCCTCTACACGTACCGGAAATCCTCCTCCCAAACAGGAATATTCCTTTTCGTCCAGTCCGATTTCCCCTAAAGCTTCTTCACTGCGTTTTAACTCACTGTACAAAAGCATGGTACTTTTTCCATTCTTTTTACAGTAGCAAACATTTTGTTCATCCACTCCTCGTTATTTAAAGTCGTGCCGTTTCCTGCATACTTAAACACAGTATAACCATTGTTCAGACGGATTTCCACTGCTGTGTCCAAGCCTCGTTTTTTTGCCTCCGCCACCAGCAAATTACCTAATGCCCATGCGTCTTCGTTGGTAAAATGATTAAATTGCAAAATTTCTTCCTGCATTGCCAATACTGTAATTACTTCTTCAACAGTCATAAAGACACCTCCCGTTTTTAACGAATTCTATCAGGAAATCCTACCTTGCGCTGTACCTTTCTCAGTGTTTTATTTGCAAAATACTGCGCCTTTTCACCGTTTTCTTTGATGATAGAGTCAATATATGCTTTTTCCTTCTCCAGTCTGGCTACTTCATCCTGCAAAGGCTTCAATACACTGACAACAGCTTCTCCTACTGCCATTTTCAACTCACCGTAGCCTTTTCCTTCAAATTCTTTTACTGCTTCCTGTGATGTTTTATTCAAACATGCGCAATAAATATCAATCAGATTTTTAATTCCCGGCTGTTCATCACGATAAGCAATACATGCTTCGGAGTCTGTCACTGCACGTTTGCATTTTCTCATAATCGTATCAGGATCGTCCATAAGATAAATACTTGCATTTGGATTTTCATCTGATTTTGACATTTTCTTAGACGGCTCCTGCAAGCTCATAATTTTGGCTCCTACCTTGCCGATATATGCCTCCGGTATGGTAAATACATCTCCGTAAATGTTGTTAAAACGAGTGGCAATATCTCTTGTCAACTCCAAATGCTGCATCTGGTCAATTCCCACCGGAACCACATCTGCCTGATACAGTAAAATATCAGCGGCCATAAGCACCGGATACGTAAACAGCCCCGCATTGATATTATCTGCGTGCTTTGCAGATTTGTCCTTAAACTGTGTCATACGGTTTAATTCACCCATATAAGTAAAACAGTTTAAAATCCATGCCAGCTCTGCATGTCCGCTTACATGGGACTGATAATAAATGCAGTTTTTCTTTGGGTCAAGTCCTGCTGCAATGTATAAAGTCAATAAAGCCCTTGCTCTTTTTCTAAGAGTAGCCGGTCCTGCCGTACAGTAATAGAGTGCATATCTACCACGCTGTAAAAGCATTCATATTCGTCATTTAAGGTTACCCAGTTTTTCAGCGCTCCCAGATAATTTCCCAATGTCAGGTTTCCGGTTGCCTGCATACCACTGAATAAAACTTTTTTATCATTTATCATCCTTCTGTCCTCCAACTACTACAATTTCCCTTATTTCATTATTCTAGCACGTTTTTTCTTTGTCAGCAACTATTGCTTGCTTCCAACCTCGAAAATGTTTATAATAAAGTCACTATTACAAAAAGAGAGGATTAAAAACATGGAAAAAATCGCAAGCTTTACCATTGACCATATAAAACTTCAGCCTGGAATTTATGTATCCCGCAAGGATTTCGTAGGAAAAGAAGTTATTACTACTTTTGATTTACGCATGACTTCTCCCAACGAAGAACCAGTTATGAATACTGCCGAAGTACATACCATCGAACATCTGGGCGCTACTTTTTTAAGAAATCATAAAGATTTTCTGATAAAGTAATCTATTTTGGACCTATGGGATGTCGTACAGGCTTCTATCTGCTTTTGGCAGGAAACTACGAGTCTAAGGAAATTGTTCCTCTTATTACAGAAATGTTTATCTTTATCCGTGATTTCCACGATGAAGTGCCGGGAGCTTCCGCAAAAGACTGCGGAAACTATCTGGATATGAATTTGAATATGGCAAACTGGCTGGCAGATAGATATTTAAACCATGTTCTTTTCAATATTTCTGAAGAAAGACTGGTTTATCCGAAATAATTTTTTCTACTAAAAAGAGGAGCGTTCCCATTTAAGGCAATTCTCCTCTTTCATCAATATCCTGTAATTCTTTTTTATCTTCTACTTCAAAATAAAACACTTCTTTTTCATACTTTCGCAGTACGCATTTTCCCCCTTTATCCCCTTGCAAACATTCCAGCTCTTCTTTATACTTTTCATGAAAAATAACGGGATTTCCTATCTCTTCTCCTGCTTTTACACAGCCAATGGTTTTACCTGATTGCATAAAATCCTTCAAAAATCTTTCTATTGTTTGCTTTTTTAAGTAGGGCTGGTCTGCCACAAAAAATATATAATAATTCTCATCTTCTTTTCCCTCAAATTCTTGCGCTTTACAAAGCCCCAATTTTAATGAAGATGAAATCCCCTGTCTGCTGTTCTCATTTTTTATTGCTTCTATCCTTCTCTTCTTCATTTCCTGAAGGATTTCATCATACTGCGTGACTAGTACCAAACTATCCAGCACACCGTTTTTCAGAAGAATTTCCAGACGCTCTGTTAAATAAAGATATAATTCTTTTCCATTCAAAAGATACAACAATTTGTTTCCCTTAAATCTCTGTGAAAATCCTGCTGCCAGCAAAATCCCATGTATTCTTTTTCCCATCTGCTCCCTCCTAAAAAATAGAAAAAAGGGTTGACACCTATCCTTTTTTTGATAAAATTCATAATTGTGAAACGACAAAATAAGTTGCTGCCATGGCTCAGTCGGTAGAGCGTCGCTTGGTAAGGCGGAGGTCGGCGGTTCAAGTCCGCTTGGCAGCTTTTAAAAACCCTTGATTTTTTCAAGGGTTTTTATTATTTTATAGGAAATTACGCTGTTGCGCAATCTTTTTATTTCCTTTTAATATAAAGAAGCTGCCACTTCTCAGTTTCTTAACCATTAAAGCAGCAGCTTCTCTCAATTAAAATTTCATATCTTTAAATATTCTTTTCTTATACTCTTTATGCCATCTGCCCGGAGTTTCCTACATAATAACCGTCAATCCACTGGTTAGCCGCCATTGCTCCGTCTGTATTCAGATAATACCAATATCCTCCTACAAATACCCAACCGGTACACATTGCTCCCCACTGATCCATATAATACCAGTGTCCGTTTACAAACATCCAGCCAGTCTGCATTGCTCCCCACTGATCCATATAGTACCAATGTCCACTTACAGATACCCAACCGGTCTGCATTGCTCCCTGCTGATCCATATAATACCAATGACTATTTACTTCTTCCAACCAGTGCACAT
>ENA-OQIC01000208-OQIC01000208.1-human-gut-metagenome-genome-assembly--contig:-NODE-208-length-27324-cov-9.769938_pt1 | contig 27324 bp, 25 predicted proteins | sample MGYA00242572_ERZ504736 | MGnify/ENA primary metagenome ERZ504736 (study PRJEB26092, sample SAMD00036201) | human gut metagenome | host: Homo sapiens | study: EMG produced TPA metagenomics assembly of...
CTTCAGCTTTCTCCAGTTTAGCCTGCAATCTCTCCACTTCCTTGTTCAAAGCCACCAATTCCTCGCCCTGATTCTTAATGGTAGTAAGCAACGAATTTAATTCTTCGTTATCCATATCTACCGGATACAACGAATTGACACGACTTATAAAATCACCCAAAATGTTCATGTAGTTGGTGAAAGCATCATACGGAGAATCATAAATACCACGATTCAACCAAATACCGGTATTCTTAGTGGTCATGAAGCGGAAATTATTACTTGCCTGCAAATAATCCCAATCCTGCTTAATACGGCGATCATCGCACAAATGAACACGTTCTGCCACACTATAAAGTTTATTGAAAGCCTCACGCTGCATCACATTGCCTAACCACGGACTGATATCGCGTTCCTCGTCTATCCATGACATAGGATAAGGAACATCCACCTGATCCACAGATTTCAGTTTGGTAATGATATCGGTCGGAGTAGAGAAAGTAACCCCTCTTTCTTTTGCGCAGACAGGCAGTGCTTTCATAAATTCCAAAATATTGGAAGACAATGGCTGGGCGATACCCAAAGCAGAAAGTTCCATGAAAATATTGATAACCTGCTCCTCCTCCGGCAAAGCTGCAATCCAATCTATATATTTGTCGGCAAACAACGGATATTCATTCCATTCGGAATTAGAGAAACGCAGGCTGATGTCATCAGACAATTTGAAATCGCGAAGCAATAACTTCAAGTTCGGATTCATGGCACAATGATACAGGTAGTGCGGGCTCTTCCAACCCAAAATATGTTTCGCGCCTTCAGTCAACATACCTTTAAAGCCCATATCGGCTATCGTAGCGCCAATATCATTCGAATAAATCAAGCTGGAGTTACGGAATACCTTCGGCTCCTTGCCAAATATTTGTTTAATCTTGGTACGCATACGTTCCACTTCTTCGCGGAAACAATCTTCATTAGCCAATGAGGAAAGACCGTGAGAATAAGGTTCGCACAAGAATTCGCAACATCCGGTCTCATTCAACTGATGCAACAACTCGATTACACCGGGCGCATGCACTTCCAACTGTTCCAGCGCCACACCCGAGATAGACAAAGCCACCTTGAAAGTATCACCGTGATTCTTTGCCATTTCAATCAACGCACTCAGCGCAGGAATATACGAGCGTTCGGCTATATCACTGATGCCGCGCTCATTTTCATAATCATCATAATAATAATGGTCACGGCCTATATCAAAACAGCGATAGCGTTTCAGATGGATAATTTGATGTATTTCAAAATAAAGACATATTGTTTTCATATCCTAGTTATTGTTTTATTATTTACCATAGTTTTTTAACACCTGCTCATAGAGGGCACGGATTCTCAAGCCGACTTCTCCCATGTAATGCCATCCACCTCTTTCTTTCCCTCTTCCTGCAGATATTGGAAAAGAGAAGGATTCGTACAAATAGAATAGATGGCATCGGCCATAGCGTTGATATCCCAATAATCTGTCTTGATTACTTTATCCAAAATTTCACCGCAACCCGATTGCTTTGAGATGATAGAAGGAGTTCCGCACTGCATAGCCTCTAAAGGAGCAATACCAAAAGGTTCTGACACGGAAGGCATTACGAATACATCACTGTTTTTATATGCTTCATAAACCTGACGCCCACGCTGGAACCCCGGGAAATGAAAACGGTCTGCAATACCTCGTTCCGCAGCCAGATTGATCATGGCGTCCAGCATGTCTCCCGATCCTGCCATTACAAAACGGATGTTACGGGTACGCTTCAAGACCAATGCGGCGGCTTCCACAAAATACTCGGGTCCTTTCTGCATCGTGATACGCCCCAGGAAAGTCACCACTTTTTCTTTCGAGTGATCAGGACGAGGAATGTCCAGCAAATCTTGCGAAAGCGGATAAACGGCATTGTGCATGGCAAAACATTTGCGCGGGTCTTGATGATATTGGTGAATAACAGTCTGACGGGTCAGCTCGGACACACACATAATACAGTCGGCATGATCCATGCCATTCTTTTCCATAGCATATACTGTAGGATTCACTTTACCGCGCGAACGGTCAAAATCAGTAGCATGCACATGGATGCACAAAGGTTTGCCACTTACCAGCTTGGCATGCACACCAGCCGGATAAGTCAGCCAGTCGTGCGCATGGATAATATCAAATTCTTGCTGGCGCGCAACCACACCGGCAATAATAGAAAAGTTATTGATCTCATCATGAAGGTTTCCCGGATAGCCGCCGGCAAACTCCATACACCCCAGATCATTGACGTGCATATATGAGAAATCAGAATAGATATGATCACGGAAAGCATAATACTGTTCCGGAGTCGAAGTCGAAAGACGTGACTTTAAGTAATCATAATCCACATCACGCCACACAATGGGCACTTGGTTCATGCCTATAATGTTCAGAAACTTTTCTTCGTCGCCACAAGGTTTGGGCAAACAGAAGGTTGTTTCCATATCACCTTGCAGACTCAGACCTTTTGTTATACCGTAAGATGCTACAGCAAGACCACCATATATTTTGGGAGGAAATTCCCATCCAAACATTAATACTTTCATACAGGTCCCTCCTTTCAATAATTGTATTTACTCAATAAATATAATACTCGCAATATCTCTGCCACATTCATAGCGAATGATACAGCTCCACGACCTTTGAAAGGCGGGTTACCATCAAACAGTTCAGGTATAGAGCCAATACAATGAGAAGTCATTTCGTCTTCGTAGCCTATCAGCTGACGCTCCACAAATCCTATGCCACTCATCTTATAAATACGAAGGTAAGCTTCAAAATAGAAGCCAGCCAGCCAAGGCCATGCGGTACCTTGATGATAAGCATAATCACGCTGCATCTGAGGACCTACATAGTTCGGGTTGTAACCGCCACTCTTCGGGCTGAGCGAACGGAGCCCTTTCGGAGTAAGCAGTTCTTTGGTCACAATGTCCAACACCCCTTTCTTCTGACGGGCATCAAGCGGAGAATAGTCGAATGCTACAGTAAATATCATGTTCGGACGCACGCTCCAGTCCATCATATTGCCATCCACATAATCCAGTAAATAACCATACTCATTCAAGAAAGTATCCACGAAAGCCTTTCCCGTCTTTTCTGCCAATACATTTAACGTTTCAGCCAAATTATTGTTTCCACCTTCGCCCAACAGTTCACTTGTAAAACGTAAGGCATTATACCACAAAGCATTAATTTCTACGATATAGCCTGTACGAGGAATCACAGGACGTCCGTTTGCGGTAGAATTCATCCATGTGATAGCCTTTTCCGTTCCGTTGGCATATAGCAGACCGTTTGAATGCAAGAAAAGGTTCGGATGATTCTCCCGGCGAAGGTATTCCATAATGTCCTGCAACAATGTACCATATTTCTCACGGCATTGGTCACGCGACACCATCTTGCATATTGCTGGATACACCACACCGCCCAAAGCAAAACATCAGGATGCTCCATTTCGTACACTTTAACATCATCAGGCTCATCATTAATAAAGTCATGAATTGCCTTGCGGGCCGTTTCCATCACCATTTCAAACTTAGCCACTTCATCAATCGCCAATGTCAGTCCCGGCAGGGAAATAAACATATCGCGCGCACGGCATTTAAACCACGGATATCCTGCCAAAATATAAAACTCATCTCCCTGTTTATTTAAGAACTGATGGGCAGCATTTATCAGACAGTGCTGGAAATTATCACGCGGAGTACGTTCTTCCACCTCCTCTTCAAAGGTTCTCTTTAATGTACGGGTACCGGCCTCGGAAACACCTCCTGAAAAGACAATGCTTTCACCTTTCTTTATGTCCACTTCAAAATAACCCGGAACATACAAATCTTCATTAAAATCATATCCTCTCTCCTGCTCTTTGGGATACTCAATTCCCCGATACCAATCCGGCTGATAGTGGAATTCGTTCTTCTTGTTCAATTGCATATATAATTCGGGATAGCCCGGATACATGCATGTCTTGATCCCATTGTCCACCTCCTGATAGTCACGGCTGGCTTGTGCGTTCTCATGAGTATACTGACGGACGCTGCGGAAAGCCAGAAACGGACGCAAACGCAACGTAGTGGCCGAATGTGCCTCCAGCAAAGTATAACGGATTAAAATTCTATTTTCATGATGAACGAAAAGCTTTTCCTTCTTCAGAATCACACCACCTACCCGGTATATAGTGGTAGGAACTTTCTCACACTCGAATTCCCGGATATACTTGTGTCCCCTGGGGCTGTAATTGTCACCCTGATACTTATGAAGCCCCAGGTTAAATTCAGCGCCGTGTTGTATCACTGTTTCATCCAACGACGATAACAATACATGGTTTTCATCATCCAGCTCAGGCACCGGAATGACAAGCAATCCATGATATTTTCTCGTATTGCAATCAACAATGGTTGTACAATGGTAAGCCCCTGAACGGTTTGTGCGGAGAATTTCTTTCGGTAATGATTCCCCGAGGTTCGTCATAAGAGTCTTGTCAAATCGTAAGTAACTCATAGTTGTTATTTTAAGGTTATAAATCAAATTTCCATATCAATTTGTGTCACATATTATTTTTGTATGCAACGCTCAAAATTAGTAATTAAATGGATAAAGCAAAATTAAATAGCAAAATATTTTTCATTTTTCGCTCAAATATCCGTAGTATTGCACAGAAATCAGCATAATTATGACAAAATGAAACTTGAAATTCAAAAAATTCTATTGGCTTTTGCTCTTCCGTTATTACTTCTTTTCATTCTGTACACCCTGCGTACAATGGAAAGTGTCATGAATTGGGATTTTATCACCTGGGGCATATATCCCAAAGAAACCAAAGGAATAATGGGGATTCTCACTTCTCCGTTGATACACGCCGATTGGGAACATTTATTTGCGAACACTTTCCCTCTTCTTTTTTTATTATGGTGTCTGCTCTACTTTTATCGTGATTTGGGCATTGGTATACTTTTTTTCATCTGGATAGTCAGTGGAATACTTACATTTATAATAGGCAAGCCGGGATGGCATATAGGTGCCAGCAGTATAATTTATTCACTCGCCTTCTTTCTGTTCTTCAGTGGCATTCTCCGCAAACACGTTCCTTTAGTAGCCCTGTCATTGCTTGTCACCTTTCTATATGGCAGCCTGGTATGGAACATGTTCCCACAGTTCGCTTCCTCCACCACTTCTTGGGAGGGACACTTGGGGGGCGCAGCGGCCGGAATAGCCGCAGCTATATTGTTCAGACACAAAGGCCCTCAACAACCGGAACTTTTCATTGACGAGGAAGAAGAAGATAACAGGAGTTATCCGGAAGACGAAGAAGTCATTACAAATCCGGACCAAGAAAAGAAAGAATGACTAAACCAATCTTTCCGCCTCATGAAGTCCAAAGGACCGGAAGGGATGAAAAAAGCAATAACCCGCTAACGGAATTAAACGAATGCTCATATCCTCCCTATTGTATAAGCCTTTTCTATCTTCAGATTAAACCTTTTTATACGGATATATTCTATCTCCATAGCCTTTGGAGTTATCTCCCAAGGCTATGGAGTTAACTCCAAAGCTTATGGAGATAACTCCAAAGCTTGCGGAGATAAAACAGGCAGGAAGAAAACCCTTAACCACACGGCAGGAAAGGGTTAGGGATACAAACAAGATCTTTTAAGGATGAATCTGATTACAAGGCTTGCACTCTTTACAGAGAAAAATCCCCTAACACCCTTCTTTTAAAAAGGTAAAAAAGCATGTGGTAAGAAGATATGCATCTGGCCATATGTGGAAAGACTAAAACAGACTATTATTTTGCCATCTTAAATTTTAATGCATCATTTTACAACTGAAAAACAGGGTAATAAACCTTTCCGGACAGCATCATTCAAGCTTTAATACCTACTCATTACCAATTTTCATAAAATAATACCCATTTTTAGGTATTGCCCACCCTTTTACCCTCCCATAACTTTGCACCGATTTAAAATTATAAAAATTAAAGCAAAAATGAAAAGAAAGGTTTTATTGTTCTCATTATGCTTGTCGGCCTGTCTTGCAAACAGTTATGCAGAAAAAGCAATAAGTATAGATAAGGATAACACAGAGAAAACTACGGAGGAAGAACCTAAAAAAAATCCCGGCTAACATTGGGAGGTTACGGAGAAGCAGTGTACACACGTAACTTTTATAGTGACAATATGTACCGCTATTCTAAAGCAGACAGTTACAAAGACTCTGACGGACACGGACGCGTAGACTTACCTCATGTAGTAATCATGATTGGCTACGATTTCGGAAAAGGATGGAGCATGGGTAGTGAAATAGAGTTTGAACACGGAGGAACAGAATCGGCTATAGAAGTAGAAGACGAAGAAGCCGGAGAATTTGAAAAAGAAATAGAACGTGGGGGTGAAGTGGCTTTGGAGCAGTTCTGGATTCAGAAATCTTTTTGCTCGGGCTTCAATATCCGCGCAGGGCACATCATCGTGCCGATAGGACAAATAAACAACGCCCATCTTCCCACTCAGTTCTTTACAGTATATCGTCCTGAAGGTGAAAACACAATAATGCCTTGCACATGGCATGAAACCGGTCTTAGTGTATGGGGGCGTATAGGTGACTGGCGTTATGAGGCAATGGTTATTCCCGCATTGAATGCTAATATGTTCAATCATAGCGGATGGATTCATGATGGTTCTGCATCAGCCTATGAATTTAAAGTAGCCAACAATCTGGCAGGAGCGGCACGTATCGACAATTACTCTGTCAAAGGATTGCGTATGGGAATAAGCGGCTATATAGGTAACAGTTTCCAAAACGACATTATTAAAGATGAAAAATCCACCAAATATAAAGATGTGAAAGGAACAGTGGTCATAGGTGCATTCGACTTTGATTATAATGATCATAACTGGGTAGTACGCGGCAATTTTGATTATGGCCATCTGGGAGACGCTGATCTGATCTCCACTCACAACAAAAGCCAAGACAATAGCACACAGTCCCCTTATCCTCACACAGCCGTGGGCAAGACAGCCATTGCCGCCGGAATCGAGGCAGGATATGATATTTTTTCTCAAGTAAAGAAAATGAGAGACAATGGTAAAAAACTATATGTATTTGGACGATATGAATACTATGACTCATATCATAAGGCTGCTAAAGGTTTCAGCAAATATGAATGGACTAAAAAACAACGCATGGCCGTCGGTTTGAACTACTATCCTATGAAAGACATCGTAGTAAAAGCCGAATACTCAAAACGCTTCTTGAAAAGCCAGTATAATAACGAACCCTCTTTTTCATTGGGCATAGCTTATGCAGGATTTTTCATTAAATAAACCCGATTATTCATTTTTTAAAATTAAATAGGTATGAAAAGTTTGTTAAAAATCCCCTTACTTGTTGCTGTAGCAACAATGATGACTTGCAGTTTCAGCGCATGCAGTGATAACGATGATCCGACTCCGGATACCGGTACGTCTGAAACAGATGCAAAATTCGAAGCAATCGCAAAACAGTATCTTGATCACACGGTATATGTTACTTACAAGAACCTGGCTGATGAAACCGAACAGCTAGTAAAAGATTTACAAGCATTAAAAAGCAGCAAGACTGATGCAAATGTAAAAGCTACCTGCGAAACCTTCCTTGAAGCACGTGCATGGTGGGAAAAGAGTGAAGCTTTCCTGTATGGGGCAGCTACCGATTTCGGTATCGACCCGCATATTGACTCATGGCCTTTGGACTTGGACGGATTACAGACCGCACTGAAAAATACGGAACAGGTAGAAGCAATGGGTGGTGAAGACGGAGATATTTATGCCGGCGAGAAATTGGGTAATTCTTTATTAGGATTTCATGGTATTGAATACATCCTTTTCGAAGATGGTAGCCCCAAATCAGTTTCTAAAATCAGTGACTTACATCTGACTTACGCCGTAGCTGTAGCTGGTGATTTGCGTAACCGTTGCTGGCAGCTGGAACTTTCATGGAGAGGCGAAAGTGCTGTCAATGCCGACCGTGTCGCTAAAGTCGCAAATGAGTTAGAACTGCCTTACACTGTAAACAGTGGTGAATATTCTTATGGTGAGAATATGCTGAATGCAGGAAAAGCAGGTAGTACATACGCCAGCTGGACATTGGCCATGCAAGCTATCATTGACGGCTGCAAGACTATCGCAGATGAAGTAGGAACTTCTAAAATAGGAAAACCTTATAGCGGAGAAGACCCTGCTTATATAGAATCACCATACAGTCACAAGTCCATTCTAGACTTTTATGACAACATCATCAGTATTCAGAATGCTTACATGGGCGGTATAGAAAATGAACGTGACGAAACCAACTCACTACACAACTATATTGCTGGAGTAGATAAAGAACTGGATACAAAAGTTGTAAATGCCATAAACAATGCTCTGACCAAAATCAATGCCATGGCAGCTCCATTTGTAAACAATATTAAAGATCCAAGTGCAGGTGAAGCAATTAAAGCTTGTCAGGATCTTGATGCCATATTGTCTGATGTTAAAACAGCTTTAAGAAACAATTAAAAAGAACTGTTTACCCCAATGACCACAAAGGATCTGCAAGAGGGTGTCCGGAAAAGGTCTATTGTACTATCTTTTGCTGTAGATGGTGATTTTACATTCGCTCCAAGCACCGGCTTTGTGCTGCCGGATGTCCCCTCTACAACAGACATGATAGTGAAAAAGACCGGGGGAGGACAACCTTATGTAGATTCTTTGGTATATAAATTTGAAAAGTAACTAACTTTAAACATTCTTATATGAATAAGTTATTTAAAATACACTGGCTTGCTGCTCTATGCGGCCTTACAATGCTCTCGCTAACAGCCTGTAATGACGATGACAATCCGGAAAACAAATCTCCGGAAGTCAATCCTGATATCAACGTAAATGTAGAGACCTATGCAGGCGGAGAATTGGGTACAACCTTCAACAATTCCGCTTCTGCTTATGAAGATCCTACTCCTGCAACGGAAAATGCAGGTATGACCGACAAATTCAAATATGGGGAATATTTCTTTGAACGTTCTTATACGCAGAATTCCAAACCTTTCAATGGTTTGGGACCGCTTTATATCCGCAATTCATGTATGAACTGCCACCCCGGATACGGTCATGGCAAACGGGTAGACCGTTATCGTGCTGATGACTGGGGAAATGGATATCTACTTGTTGTGACCGATGGAAAGGATAACTACCTAAGTTCTTTAACGGGAATGCCTCAAACCAAAGCTGTAGCCCCTTTCAAAGCACCAATAGATGAAGATAAGATAAAAATAGACTGGCTGCCTTACACAGACGAATGGGGAAATAAATTTCCTGACGGAGAAACATACAGTCTGATCTATCCGGAAGTGACTATTCCTCAAGATGCATACTACGTACCTTTGGAGGCTACTTATAATCAAGTTGTCACCCCTGTCAACTACTCTGATGTAGTAGTTTTGCTGGAATCTACCATTGGTATCTACGGAACCGGATTACTAGATGCCATTCCCGATGATTCGTTGAAAGCAGAATATGCACGTCAGGAAAAAGCAGGTGTAAAATTGAATCCAGCCATCTTCGCAAACGGAGAGTGGACTTCACTCTATAAGGGACTTACAGGTAAACAATATCCCAAACGTTATACTTACGCTTTGACCAGATCTTCCATACAGGATGGTCCCGGTGCCAATGCAATCTGGAACATCACCAATGTTACCCGTAGTGACCGCCGTTATCACTACATGACTGACACGTATGCCAAAACAGCCTCCAAAGACCCGGATGTACAAAAAGATTTTTATAACTATTTCCCTGAATGGAAACAGACCGGTAATGTAGAACAAGATATATACAACTATCTGATGAATAAGGAACTTCCGGTGGAAATGACAGACGAAGATTATGTAAACTTCATGATATGGCACAGAGGACTGGCAGTTCCTGCCGCACGGAATCTGGATGACGAAACAGTTCAGAGAGGTCACAAATTATTCCGTGAAATAGGCTGTGCTACCTGCCATCGTCCGTCATGGACTACAGGAGACGATAATTATCCCGATCCGAACGGATACTTCAAAGATGGTGACAGCCGTCTGCCACGCCATCCACACCAAACTATCTGGCCATATTCAGATATGGTTCAGCACCGCCTGGAAATGAAGAACAATATCCGCACGGGATGGTGCCGTACCACTCCTCTTTGGGGACGCGGACTTTCCTTAATCTGTGCCGGACACAGCGACCGTTTGCATGACTGTCGTGCACGTAATGTCATTGAAGCCATTATGTGGCATGGAGCTTCAAATAGTGACGCACGCTGGAGCATTGACAAGTTCCGCGAACTCAGTAAAGAAGATCGTGACGCCATCGTCAAATTTATTGATGCCATTTAAGCAATGAAACAGATTGTCTCCCTCCTGAATCCTATCACCAATAATATGACAGGACATTCAGGGGGATGAGACAAATTCAAGATTCACCTTCTGGTTATCTTTCAGAAAATTATAACTACATGAAATTATTAAAACGAACTGCCTTCAGTCTGCTAGGCATATTACTTCTGATTCTTACTATAGCTACTATATTGGAAAAAATATATGGTACGGACTTTGTAAACGAGTATATCTACAGTTCCGTACCTTTTGTCATTTTATGGGGAGTAACCGCAATTACTTCCTTATTATACATCATAAAAAGCAAACTGCATCGTCAGCCTGTTATTTTTTTGCTTCATCTTTCTCTTCTCTTTATATTGGCAGGGGCATTCACCACATGGATATATGGAGAACAAGGCACTATGCGTGTCCGCCAAGGAGAACAACAGACCTCTTTCACCGATTCCAAAGGAATTTCCCACCAGCTACCTTTCAGCATCACACTAAACCAATTTGAAATTATTTATTACAAAGGAACCTTGGCTCCAATGGACTTTATCAGTCATATTTCAGTAGCAGACAAAGACTGCCACCGCCAGATACAGGGGAAGGTTTCCATGAATCATATATTTTCATACCAGCACTATCGCTTTTATCAATCAGGCTACAGTGAAGATAATGAAGGAAGCGTATTTAGTGTATCTCATGATCCTTATGGTATAGGAATCACTTATGCAGGATATACTTTATTGCTACTTTCCACCGTTTTCTTTTTCTTCAGCCCGCAAAGTCGGTTCCGCCAACTGCTGAAAAGCCCTTTGCTACACAGAAGCTTGACAGTCATCTTGCTTTTATTCGCATTCAGTCTCAACAGTAATTTTCTCAAAGCAAACAGTCCATCCCCCAAGGTGCTTCCGCGCGAAGTAGCCGAACATTTTGGAGATTTATATATTTTATACAACAACCGTATCTGTCCTTTACAAACCTTTGCCCGTGATTTTACAATCAAACTTTACGGTAGTTCCTCATATAAAGGACTGACACCAGAAGAAGTACTTACCGGATGGCTGTTTTATTATGACAGTTGGAAAAATGAGCCAATTATACGAATCAAGAGTAATGAAGCCCGTAAATTACTGGAAATAGAAGGGAATTACGCCAGGCTGAAAGACTATATCAGTACCATTAATGAATACAAGCTGGAAAAAATGATGAACCATATCCGTTCAGGAGAACAGGTGACTGACAAACGAGGCATAGAAGAAGCTGATGAGAAATTCAATATCATCAATTTAGTATGTACCGGTGCCATGATGAAAATATTCCCTTGTCGCAATATAGCCGGAAAGACATTGGAATGGTATTCGCAAAGCGACCAATTACCTCAAGATATGGATAATGACAAATGGGTATTCATTCGTAAATCTATGAGTTATGTAAACGAAATGATTGTGATGAAAAAGTACAATGATGCCTGCCTGTTATTAGAAAAAATCAAGAAATACCAGCAGAAAGAGTGTGACGGACTGCTTCCTGCAGATAATAAATTCAAGGCTGAGAAATATATAATCAATTTGATTATAGCAATCTGTCGCCATGGCATGTATTTGCATCGGCTGATATGTTTTATCTATTATTGCCATTGCATGGCATCGCAAAAGAGAACAAGCCGGAAGGCAATCATAATATTGAATATTTTGCTATGGATTGTTTTTACCTATTTGTCGGCTGCTATCTGCCTGCGTGGTTATGTGAGCAATCATCTGCCATTGTCCAACGGCTTCGAAACCATGCAGTTCATGGCATGGTGTACGCTATTGCTCACTTTTCTGCTACAACGTAAATTCGCAATGTTGCTCCCTTTCGGTTTCCTGCTTTGCGGACTTACGCTGATGGTATCCATGCTGGGAGAATCAAACCCACAAATCACACAACTGATGCCGGTTCTGCAATCTCCATTATTGAGTATCCACGTAGTAGTTATCATGATCGCTTATTCGCTGCTGGCATTTATCATGCTGAATGGTGTAACAGCGGTCATACTCCACCAATCACAGAAAGAATGCAAAGAACAAATAGAACGATTGCAGATAATAAGCCAAATAATTCTTTATCCGGCAATTTTCTTACTCGCTATCGGTATTTTCATTGGTGCTGTATGGGCAAACGTATCATGGGGACGCTATTGGGGATGGGATCCTAAAGAAGTATGGGCCTTAATCACCATGCTGGTATATGCCTTGGCACTGCATCCGAGATCACTGCCATGGTTTCATCGCACCATGTTTTTTCATGTTTTCTGTATAACTGCTTTTATAACAGTACTGATTACTTACTTCGGAGTGAATTTTCTGTTAGGAGGAATGCATAGCTACGCAAACGGATAGCCCTCATCCATCAATGAAAAGCTATCCTTTCCGAAACAAATAGAAACCAACTTGGACAAAGAACCTGAAACACTATAAAAAAAGGAAATTACCCCATAAAAGAAGCACTCCCCGCGAATCACTTCGCAGGGAGACTACTAACTAATAACTAACTTGTGGTTTACGTAATTTTTATATGACTTATTTACAATGCAAAGATAAGGTTTGCCATCTGTCTGTGCAATCCATGATATAGGTATTCTGGACAGTCAGACATCCCTATTTATAACTATAATAAACGAAAGTAGAAAAGGTATCTATCAAAATCATTATTTGTAGGTATTGTCTGAGATTATTAAATGTTGCAATTTTGCCAAAAAGAATTTATCTTATTATACCGTAACCATTGATGTGGAGTTCTCTCTATTATTATTTCTCTGTAATGTTAGTCACAAAAGAGAGACTATAAAACCTTGTTCCAGGGAAGCATACCTTCGGAACAACAAAAAGTCCGGACTTGGGAAAGCCCGGACCTTTATTTTATATCCATCAATACAAGATATTAATACACCTCTACCTTTGCAGCAGCAGCCTTGCACTTGTCACGCAAAGCGTCCAAGTCACTGCCATTAGGAGCATAACAAACCACAACTCCCATACGGCGGTTCAATTTTGTATAAGGTTTACCAAAAATACGGAGATAAGTATTTGTCTCCTTACAAACTTCCTCTTCACCACGATAACGGGGAGCTTCCTTGCTGGCAATTGGAGAAAGAATCACTGCACTGGCCCCTATGCGTTCTTGTGTAATTTCAGGGATAGGAAGGCCTAACACCGCACGCAGATGCAACTCAAACTCATTTAAATTCTGAGTACCTGCCAAAGTCACCATTCCGGTATCATGCGGACGGGGAGAAAGTTCGGAGAAATAAACTCCGTTTTCATGACTCAAGAAAAATTCAACTCCCCAGATTCCCGCACCGGTCAAAGCCGCCGTCACTTTATCGGCCATACGCTGTGCCTCCTTCAAATGTTCGGGATCAATGTGCGCCGGCTGGAAACTTTCCCTATAATCTCCCCCTTTCTGTACATGTCCGATAGGCGGACAGAACAAAGTAGGACCGTTTTTCTGAGTGACGGTGAGCAAAGTAATCTCACTATCGAACTGAATAAATTCCTCAATGATCAATTCTTTAATATCTCCACGACTGCCTTCACACCCATAATGCCATGCCTGTTCCAACTCATCCGCGCTCTTGACCAAAGACTGGCCTTTGCCGGATGAAGACATCAAAGGTTTCACCACACAGGGAAAACCAATCTCTTTTGCGGCCTCCTGCAATTCTTCCAAAGACTTGGCATAGAAATACTTGGCTGTCTTTAATCCTAATTCCTTAGCTGCCAAATCACGAATGGCCTTGCGGTTCATCGTGAAATTCACTGCACGGGCACTCGGCACTACTTGAATACCTTCCTGTTCCAAATGATACAGACGTTCGGTACGGATAGCTTCAATTTCAGGCACAATTATATCCGGCTTGTGTTTGGCTACCACAGCATCCAACGCATCACCGTCAAGCATACTGAACACTTCAAATTCATCAGCCACCTGCATGGCCGGAGCACCTGCATAAGAGTCGCAAGCAATAACATACTGCCCTTTACGTTTTGCCGCAATGACGAATTCCTTACCTAATTCGCCAGAACCCAGCAATAAAATCTTCTTAGTCATAGTATTTATATATGTTTGATATTCCTTACAAAAAACGGAGAGTTGAGAACAAAACACCTCTTGATTCCCAACTTTCCATCTGCAAAGATAGTGTATTTTATAAACTATACGATATCATTGAAGCAATATTTGGATCATTCAGTACAAAGAAAACACCCACTCCCAACGCGATGAGCCACAATACGATAAATATAATTTTAGTTACAATGGACATGGGTTGCCAACCTCCAAAATGACGCATCAGCATGTGTATCAGTCCTATAATAGGAATACCGATAACCAGAATACCTGCTACGGACATAGCGACAGTCAACCCCGGAGAGCTACCCACCGTAGCCCAATTAACCGCAGGCAGCACCTCATAAAGCACAGCCGGCAATGCAGCAATCAGTCCCGTAGCCGCCATCAGCAATGCAAAAAAGACAATCAATAATACAAACAATACAGGCGCACAGCAAATAGCAATGAAAACAAGCAGGAACTTGATAAGGAACCCTGCCACAGACACAATCCCCTCCCCTATCTTTTGCAAGATACTCCTAGGACGGTCTGAGCGTACATAATCATTCACTTTTTCAAATCCGTCTGTTACAGTCTTGCCTATATTCTCCACATTAATAGCAGCCCCCTTCATGGCGAGTTTCTCGGGAGCGGTACGCGCCATAGGAATAATAATCCACGCTATGATATAAGCCAATATCACCCCATGAACAAAGAAACCAAGAACCAATAGAATGATACGTACCCAAGTAACATCCCATCCCATATAAGCAGCCAGTCCGGAAGCCACTCCACCTAGTACCTTATTGTCCGGATCACGAAACAAGCGGCGCATAGTGTTCCTTTTTGTTTTTCCGAACCCGATGCTTCTCCACTTTCTTCATCGGAAAGATCTTCGGGTTTACCCATCCGGGCTATGATTTCTTCCACATCTTCAATGGTAATAACCTGTTTACCTTCATTCAAACGGTCGGTAAACAGCTCAGAGATACGTAATTCTATATCATGTACAATTTCTTCCGCTCCCTCCTCACGACAGAAGTGAATACGCAGGTTAGTTAAATAGTTATCCAACAAATGGTAAGCGTCTTCGTCTATATAATAAACGGTACCTCCTAAATTTATGGTTAAAGTCTTTTTCATTGTATCCTGTTTTTAATTGTTTTTTAAATGATTCACTGTATTCGCCAGCTCCTCCCAGGCAGCCTCCAGTCCGCTAAGGAATGTTTCACCCTGAGGAGTGAGACTATAATATTTACGAGGTGGTCCCTGAGTGGACTCTACCCATTCGTATGAGAGCAGGTCATCGTTTTTCAGCCGGGTAAGCAGCGGATAAAGCGTCCCTTCTACTACAATGAGCCGGGCTTCTTTCAATTTTTGAATGATATCCGAAGCATATGACGGCTCTTTGTGCAACAACAATAAAATGCAGTATTCCAGCATTCCTTTGCGCATCTGAGATCGTACATTGTCTACATTCATAATCTATAATACTTTGTTTGGCACAAATATATGTATTATACAAGTACCTTGTATTACATAGTTCTACTATTTTGCATAAATTAATATTTAAACAAGAAAAAGAAAGGAAGCCCCTTTTTTTCTTGCAAAAAGTTTATCTTTGCCTCTCGTTATAACACTAAAAAGATATAAAGATCATGTTTACCATAAAAAAGGCAACGACCAATGATATTCAGTTGATTAACGAGATGGCTCAGATCGTGTTTCCGGCTACCTACCGGGAAATTCTTTCAAAAGAACAATTGGATTACATGATGGACTGGATGTACTCTCCGAAAAACCTGCGTAAACAAATGGAAGAGGAAGGGCACATCTATTACATAGCTTACAAAGATGGAGAAGCTGCCGGATATGTTTCCATACAGCCCGAAGGAGAACATTTATTTCATCTGCAGAAAATCTATGTACTTCCCCTTTTTCAAGGTTGCCGGTTGGGCAAAGCACTATTTGAGCAGGCCGTCAAAGCAATTAAAGAAATCCATCCCGGACCTTGCGAAATGCATTTGAATGTAAACCGTAACAATAAGGCTTTACAATTCTACCAACATTTGGGAATGGAAAAAGTTGCAGAAGGAGATTTCCATATAGGCAACGGATATTATATGAACGATTATATCATGGGACTGAAAATCTAACCCTATCTTACAAAAACAAAATGGACGAATATCGTATCAATGGATTGACCATAAAAGAAAATTTGCTGCAACTGGCAGAAAATGAAAATAAAAAGTTCACCGAATCGCTGCATCCGGGAATAGAAAATGTATTGGGTATCCGCATCCCTGCCCTAAGGCGGTTAGGAGCACAAATTGCCAAAGATGACTGGGAGAGTTATCTACAGACTGCGGATACTTATTATATGGAGGAACGTATGCTACAAGGTATGGTAATAAGTAATCTGAAAATGAAAGACACGCAAGCATATCTTTCACTGGTTGCCCGGTTTGTTGCCATCATCAACAGTTGGTCTGTTTGTGACACCTTTGACTTTTACGGCAAACAACGGTTTGTGGACAAGAACAAGAAAAGGGTCTGGCTATTTTTGGAAGACCGGATGAAATCCGACAAAGAATATGAAATACGTTTCGGAGTAGTAATGGCAATGGCTCATTATATTGACGAAGAGTATATAGACAACGTATTGCAATGGATGGACCGGATCAGTCACGAAGGATATTATGTGAAGATGGCTGTAGCATGGGCTTTATCCGTATGTTATGTCAAGTTTCCTCAAAAAACGATGAACTATCTGAAGGAAAATCATTTAGATGACTTTACTTACAATAAGGCACTACAAAAAATCATAGAATCTTATCGGGTAAGCACGGAGGACAAAGAAATCATCCGCAGCATGAAAAGAAAAAACAAATAATGTCCATTTACCGCAAAGAGGCTTTGAATCCTTCCGAAAGAAATTCACCATTCATATTCGGAAAGATTCAAACCGCTCCAGCAGCTATTAATAATCGGGAAAAGTTATTCCTCCCAAACCAAATAAGCTGAAACCAGCCAATGATTCAATTTATTGCCATCTACTGTTGTGCCTCAGGGATACTTACCTTAAAAGAATGTTTACCGGCCGACAAGTCACCAATAACAGCCTCCTCAGGCATCACATCGCTACCCGGACACCAATTGGAACGGGACAAATCCGAAGAAGCCAAAGGTTCTTCAATCTCTTTTGTCGTATACCCCTTATCACCTATATATGCGGCAACTCGTGGTATCAGCCATACTCCCGTGGCCGGATTAAAACGGCGGAAAGAAGCACAGTCATCACGCCAAGGAATGAAATTCAACACCTCCTTGCCATCAACAGACACGATGTTCCGTTTCTCCACAAACTCATCTCCGCCACTATGTCCTCCGTGACCTGTTACAATATACTTCAAACGAACATTCTTGGCAGCTTTCGGCATATCAAAATCCATCACCACATCTTTGCGTGAGAAAATATCCGGATAAGTCTGTCCGATATAATACACCGTATTCATCAAAGGCTTCACACGGCGCTCCGGCATCACGTCGCAAGTGATCTTACTCTCCTTCACATCCAATTCCATACTGGCCACATACCCCTCGGCAGTCCATGTATCAATATAAATTCCCACGTATGCCTCTCTCTCCAATGCCGGATAAAGATCGGTAATATCCTGCACCCAAGTCACACTCTTTTCCCATTTCGGGATATATACAGGACGCCTCTTGCTGCTCAAAGAATCATTATCCGAACTATAATACCCCACACCGAACGGGGTCATAAAACGCATCAGTCAAGGGTAGGCACATAATCCTGACCCGGAACAATACCAATCATTTTTTCATATTTGGTACTGTCTACCGCAGGAAACGCCCTCTTGCCTTCGGCTATATTCATCAGATTAATCACCGATTCTTTGGGAAGCACAAAACAAGAGCCAGATTTATCCCAACGGTCACCATTGGAAGCTACAGTTACTTTCAGAGTAACATCCACATCCCTTTTATAATCGGGCAAGGTTATTTTCTTTAAAATGATACGCCCGTTTACCAGACGGATCACTCCGTCAGCATTGGCAGGAGTATAATTAGGGAAAGAATCGGGACGAAAACAAACAGGGGTTTTGTCGAATACTTGAATATGAGTATTTCCCAATGCCGGTAATTCTTTGTGATTTGCAGCATCGGCCGGCATCATAAAAGTTGCCGCCACAGCCAGTGGGGCAATAAAGGTCAGCAGGTTCATTCTTTTTAATTATAGGTTAGTAATCAAGGGTATATAAATTAATTTCACAAAAAACTACACGGACCTACACAAATCGTCCGATCTGTATAAATCCATGTAGTCTATAATAAAAAAAGGAATTATTGATGCTGTTCACGCAACAAATCATTCACAGTCTTCACCGGATTAAAGGTACTCAACGGCACTTCAACAAAAACAGTGTTCCAGTTACTCATTGCGCCGTTCCACAAGCCCGGAAGCTCCAATGCTTTCAGTTCTCTACCGTTCTTTGATTTATAAGAGATAAAACCTGTAGCCTTATCCACATACTTCACCAAGTCGAATTTGTTTCCTTTATAATCGCGTACCGCACACACCAAATCCACCGGATTAAAGTGAGTACCCTTCTCGAACATCTCTTTCTTGACCGGATCATTCATGTCAATCTGAGAACTTTCCAAAATTTGCAATGAAACAGTACCATCCGCATTATAAGCCAGGAACGGGCCGCCTCCCGGTTCACCCACATTCTTCACCATACCGCATACACGCATCGGACGGTTCAACTTCTTACGCAGATAAATAACCAGGTCGGCATCTTCCAGATCCTTGATATCCAGTTTGCGGCAACATAAAGTCTGCTGTAAGAAACGAATGATCTCTTCCAGCTGCGCATGTGTATATTTACCGCCATCCAGTAATTCCAAATATTCAAATACCTGCTTCTGCAGAGTAACCAGTACCCCCGCAATCAGCTTTTTATACGTAACAGTATCCTCTTTCAAGCGATCGGGAACCACATTATCTATATTCTTGATAAAGATAACATCGGCATCCAAATCATTCAGGTTCTCAATCAGCGCGCCGTGCCCCCCGGACGGAACAACAGCTTGCCTTTATCGCGGAAAGGTTTGTTCTCCATATCGGCAGCAACCGTATCCGTACTCGGCTTCTGTTCAGAAAACGACACATCATATTCCACCCCGTATTTCTTTGCATAAACGGCAACCTTCTCTTCCACCAGCTTTGTGAACAACTCACGATGTTCCGTAGAGACGGTGAAATGCACATTCACTTTTCCGGTCTTGCCTGCCGCATACAACGCACCCTCCACCAAATGTTCTTCCAGCGGTGTACGCACACCATCCGCATACCGATGGAATTTCAACAACCCCTTCGGTAATGCCCCATAGTTCAAGCCGGCAGCTTCCAACAAATTGGCTACTATAGGTTTATACTCCTTCCCGGCCATCAAAGCATCAATATCCTTTCCTGTATTATCCATACAAGCCGCATTCAAGTCATTGTAGAATGCGAAGCTATGAATATGGTCGAAAAATTTCTTTTCGAAATCAGTCTTCGGAGTATTATAATCAGCCCCCAGGAATTCGAACAAATTCTTGAACATGCGGCTGGCAGCACCAGAGGCGGGTACAAACTTCACGATAGTTTTCTCCCCTTCCTTATATGTATCCCATGCTTCCAAATAATTTTTCATTTCATTTTCGGCGGGAGCCATGATTCCCTTTTCAACAGAAGCGGCTGCATCCAGCTTCAAAAATGGGAAACCCTTTTCAAAGCAAGCCAGTTGTTCTGCAATCTGCTGCTCGGAAATTCCTTTTTTCACTAATAAGTCTTTGTCTTCAGGTGTTAACATAAGTACATGATTTTATATGGTTTAAATAAATTGTTACCTTATTCTTTCACTATTAATTGCCCAAAATACAAAAAATGCGAGAACACTACCTAATAAATAAAGAAAAAACTACCTTTACCCTCGAAAAGATTTCACGTGTTATGGAAGAAAAAGCATTTTTCACAGCCAAAGAGCGTGAGCAACTGTTCGCCCTCTATAAACGATTGCTGCAATTATCCGGCGACACCTTGCAGAAGGGTGATTGCCATAAGTTAAAAATACACCTCATAAAAGCAGTTGCCGAAGGTAACCTGCCACGAAATTGTTTCGGAATGAATCCTATCATCAAAGATATGCAGACCGCTGTCATCGTGGCCGAGGAAATTGGGATGAAACGGGCTTCCATCCTGGGGATCATGCTGCACGAATCGGTAAAGAACCATTTATGCACCTCAGCATCTGTACAACAGGAATATGGAGAGGATGTAGCGGGATCATACGCGGTCTTGTGAAAATCAATGAGCTATACTCCAAAAGCCCTACCATAGAATCGGAAAATTTCCGCAACCTGCTACTCTCCTTTGCCGAAGACATGCGTGTTATTCTGATCATCATTGCAGACCGCGTGAACCTGATGAGACAGATAAAGGAGACTCCCAATATAGAAGCACGCACCCAAGTAGCCAACGAAGCTGCCTATCTGTACGCACCACTGGCACACAAGCTGGGGCTATACAAACTGAAATCGGAACTGGAAGACCTTTCCTTGAAATATACCGAACACGACGTATATTATCATATAAAGGACAAACTGAACGAAACGAAAGCCTCCCGTGACAAATACATAGCCGCCTTTATCGAACCGATACAGCATAAGCTGGAAGAAGCAGGATTGAAGTTCCACATGAAAGGGCGTACCAAGTCCATCCATTCCATCTATCAGAAAATGAAGAAACAGAAATGTCCCTTCGAAGGAGTGTATGACTTGTTTGCCATCCGAATCATTCTGGACTCTCCCGTCGACAAGGAAAAACAAGAATGCTGGCAGGTATATTCCATTGTGACCGATATGTATATGCCCAATCCCAAACGTCTGCGCGACTGGCTCTCCGTACCCAAAAGTAACGGATACGAATCCTTGCATACCACTGTAATGGGGCCTGAAGGCAAATGGGTGGAAGTACAGATACGCACCGAACGCATGGACGAGATAGCGGAACGTGGTCTGGCAGCCCACTGGCGTTACAAAGGCGTAAAAGGAGAAAGCGGTCTGGATGAATGGCTGACCTCCATCCGGGAAACACTGGAGAACGCCGACAGTGACCTGGAAGTGATGGACCAGTTCAAACTGGAATTATACGAAGACGAAGTATTCGTATTCACCCCCAAAGGTGACTTGTACAAGATGCCGAAAGGAGCGACCGTACTGGACTTTGCTTTCGCCATCACAGCAAACTGGGGTCCAAGTGTATCGGAGCAAAGGTGAACGGAAAGAACGCACAATTAAAGCAAACACTGAACAGCGGTGACCAGGTAGAAGTCATGACTTCAAACACCCAGACACCCAAACGCGACTGGCTGAACATCGTCACCACTTCGAAGGCAAGAACCAAAATACGCCAGGCCATCAAAGAGATAGAAGCCCGCCAGACAGAGTTCGCCAAAGAAACCATAGAACGTAAATTCAAGAACCGCAAACTGGAATACGATGAAGCAGTGATGATGCGCCTGATAAAAAAGCTGGGATACAAAACCGTAACCGAGTTCTACCAGGACATAGCCAACGAGACAAGAGATGCGAACGACATCATCGAAAAATACCTGGAACTGAAGAAAAAGGAAACGGAAAACCGGGAAGATATTGTCTATCGCAGCGCCGAGAATTTCAGCATGCAGACAGCACAGGACGACAAGACCTTCAAAGAGGACGTACTGGTCATTGATCAGAATTTGAAAGGACTGGACTTCAAATTAGCCAAATGCTGTAACCCTATCTATGGCGATGATGTATTCGGATTTGTAACCATCAGCGGAGGAATCAAAATACACCGTACCGACTGTCCTAACGCACGGGAGTTGCAATCACGTTTCGCCTACCGTATCGTAAAGGCGCGTTGGGCTGGGAAAAGCCACGGCAAACAATACCCCATCACGCTGCGCATCGTTGGCCATGACGATATAGGAATTGTGACAAATATCACCTCCATTATCAATAAGGAAAACGATATCCTGCTCCGTTCCATCAGTATCGACTCGCACGACGGGCTGTTCAGCGGCATGATGACCGTAATGGTAGATGATACTTCAAAGCTGGAATCATTAGTAAAAAAGATAAAGACAGTAAAAGGAGTAAAACAGGTAAACAGAGGATAAACTCACCCCAAACTTAAAAAAATGAATGAACTGCATAAACGACTAAAAAGCTTTACATACGCTGGAAAGGCGTATGTAGTTTTTTAAGCAAGGAACACAATGCCTGGATACATTGCGCAGCCATCATCGCCGTAACCATTGCAGGCATCCGGTTTGAAATAACACGCACCGAATGGCTTGTCATCCTCCTGTGCTTTGCAATGGTACTGGCTGCCGAAGCATTCAACACAGCCATAGAACGCCTGGTAAACCTGGTATCACCAGACTACCATCCTATAGCCGGAGACGTAAAGGACATAGCGGCAGGAGCCGTACTGATTTGCGCTATCTTTGCCGCCCTCATAGGTTGATTATCTTTGTCCCTTATTTTTAAAGGTGTTAATTTACCATTTATTTCACTAACAGTTAAAGACCTTTTATAAAAAAAACAGTAATTTAGCCCCGATAATTTTTAAAAAGTGGAACTAATGAAGAAAATTTTGCTTTCAACATTATTGTTGATTATAGGGTTAACCACATACGCAGCCGTATGGCAATCTCAAGGAGAAGCAGAAATAACCTTTGAGAAAACAACACATAACTTCGGTTCATTCCCCGAGTCTAGCCCGAAAGTTACTTGCGTTTTCAAATTCAAAAATTCGGGAGACGGTCCCTTGGTCATTCATCAAGCGATCGCATCTTGCGGATGTACTGTTCCCCAATATCCTAAAGAGCCCATCAAACCGGGTGAAAGTGGACAGATAACAGTGACTTATAATGGAGCCGGCAAATTTCCGGGACATTTCAAGAAATCAATCACTATCCGCACAAACGGGAAAAATGAAATGACACGTCTTTATATAGAAGGTGATATGACCCCGAAAAGCACAGTTGCAGAATAGAATTCTCACATCATAAGAGAGAGGATGTATCAAAACAAAAGAAGATTCGAGTTTGATACATCCTCTTTTTATATCCGGAAAACACTGCCCCGCCTGCCTGTATCCAAGTAAAGACAAAAAAATAAGAAAAAAAGAACATTTTTCCCCAATAATAAGCCACTCTTATTCTGATTAAAATAACGTACTTTGCAGCAAATTTAAGAGAACAATGACAAACAAGCTATTATTCTTTGTCCTGCTGGCCCTCTGTTTCAGTGGCTGTGACATGCTGGAAACCCATCCATACGATGTACATATTACAGGAGAAAGAGAACTGACCAACAAAAACATCCAGTTGATAGAAAACAAAATGCAAGGCAAAAAAACAATCCGCTTTGCCATGATCAGTGATACCCAACGATGGTACAACTCTACCGAAGATGTTGTAAAAGCCCTCAATGCCCGTGGTGACATAGACTTTGTCATTCACGGAGGAGACCAGTCCGATTTCGGCGTCACAAAAGAATTCATATGGATGCGGGACATATTTAACAAATTCCAGATGCCCTACGTATGCCTTTTAGGCAACCACGACTGCCTGGGTACAGGTGAAGACGCATACAGAGCCATTTATGGAGATCCCAACTTCGCCTTCACAGCCGGAAATGTACGCTTTATCTGCCTCAATACCAATGCGATGGAATATGATTATTCGGAACCGGTTCCCGATTTCAATTTTATAGAAAATGAACTGAACAACCTGTCGCCTGAAATAGAAAAAACGGTATTCGCAATGCACGTAAAACCTTTTGAATTTGTATTCAACAACAATGTAGCAAAAATCTTCCAACTATACGTCAACCAGTTCCCCAAAGTCCAGTTCTGTCTTTACGGCCATGAACACAAATTCGCAGTAGATGATCTATTCAACGACGGAGTTCTGTATTTCCAATGCCCCTGCATAGACAAACGCATCTACTTATTATTCACCATTAAAGAAGATGGAACCTACGATTATGAAACAGTTGAATTTTAAAAAGATATTTCTGAACCTATTGTGGCCACTATTGCCTTTTACGGCACAAGCCCAAGAAAATAATACACTTTACTCCATCTTATCCAAAGACAACATACTTGTCTCCTCTCCTTCCGTTCAAAACCAAGAGGAAGATATTGTAACCCAAATGCCAAACCGGCACCATAAATACGACAAGCGCGTACACCGTTACAGGCGTGCGTGGGAAGCTTTGATCCCCACCCACACCAAATTACAGTACGCCGGTGGAATGGGCCTGTTATCCTGGGGCATAGGCTGGGATTATGGAAAAAGAGGCCAATGGGAAACCGATCTTCTTTTGGGCTTCATCCCCCGCTACTCATCCAAACATTTCAAGATGACCATGACCTTGAAACAGAATTATATCCCGTGGAGTATCTGGCTGGGCAAAGACTTCTCGCTGGAACCGCTGACTACCGGAATCTATTTCAACACCGTATTCAGCGATGATTTCTGGACAAGCGAACCTGAGCGCTATCCCCGTGGATACTACGGATTTTCCACCCGTATCCGCACCCATATCTTTCTGGGACAACGCGTCCGTTTCGATGTGCCCGAAAAGTACCGGAAGTTCTCTAAAAGCATCACCGCATTCTACGAAATCAGCACATGCGATTTATACGTTGTCAGTGCGTTCAACAACAGTTATTTGAAACCCGATGACTATCTGAGACTATCATTTGGATTGAAATTTCAGATATTCTAATCAAATCATGAGGATGTTTCTCTATTTTTTCACTATTTTTGGGCATTTATTATGATAAATTTCAAAAATAACAACATAGAGAAACATGAAACAAGAAGAAGAAAAATCGGTTGGATTGCCCGATAACGCGTTCCGACCTCTGAAACCGGGGGAACAATATCACCCCATCATGTCACCAAACAAAAATATCCCGAAGTAAACCTATGGTCTGTGCTATTGGGTATCGCCATGGCGGTATTATTCTCGGCGGCCGCAGCTTACCTGGGATTAAAAGTGGGACAGGTTTTTGAAGCCGCCATCCCTATCGCCATCATCGCCGTAGGTGTATCGGGAGCCGCCAAGCGTAAAAACGCGTTAGGTGAGAATGTCATCATCCAATCCATCGGTGCCTGTTCGGGAGTCATAGTGGCAGGAGCCATCTTCACATTGCCCGCCCTTTATATATTGCAGGACAAATACCCCGAAATGACAGTCAACTTCTTTCAGATGTTTGTCAGCTCACTGCTGGGAGGTATTTTGGGGATCCTGTTCCTCATCCCCTTCCGTAAATATTTCGTCAGCGACAAACATGGCGAATATCCCTTCCCCGAAGCCACTGCCAGTACGCAAGTGCTTGTTTCCGGCGAGAAAGGCGGAAGCCAGGCAAAGCCATTGCTTTTTGCAGGACTAATAGGAGGTCTGTACGATTTCATTGTAGCTACATTCGGCTGGTGGAATGAAAACTTCACCACCCGCGTATGCGGCTGGGGTGAGATGGTTGCCGAAAAAGCCAAACTGGTGATGAAAATAAACACCGGTGCAGCAGTATTAGGCCTAGGCTATATTGTCGGCTTGAAATACGCGGCTATCATTTGTGCCGGTTCATTGGTGGTATGGCTGGTTATTGTTCCAGGTATGGCCCTGTTGTTCGGCGACCAAGTGCTGAATGCATGGAATCCGGCCTTGACACAAACCATCAGCGAAATGTCACCCGAACTTATATTCAAGGAATATGCCAAAAGTATCGGTATCGGTGGTATCGCCATGGCCGGTGTGATCGGTATCGTGCGCTCATGGGGCATTATAAAGAGTGCTGTGGGACTGGCCGCCAAAGAGATGGGCGGCAAGAAGGTGGAAGCAAACGTCATCCGCACGCAGAAAGACCTTTCCATGAAAATAATCGCCTTCGGGTCCATCTTCACCATCCTGCTGATCTTACTGTTCTTCTTTTTTGATGTGATGCATGGAAATGTATTACACAGCATTGTAGCCATCCTGCTCGTAGCCGGCATTGCATTCCTGTTCACCACCGTAGCAGCCAACGCTATCGCCATAGTCGGCACTAACCTGTATCGGGAATGACACTGATGACACTGATACTTGCCTCAGTAGTAATGGTTGCCGTTGGACTGAAAGGTGCTACCGGCATGGTTGCTGCACTGGTTATGGGTGGTGTGGTTTGTACGGCACTCTCTATGGCAGGCGGATTCATCACAGACTTGAAAATAGGTTACTGGCTGGGCAGTACTCCTGCCAAACAGGAAACATGGAAATTCCTCGGCACACTAGTATCGGCAGCAACTGTGGGCGGCGTCATCATGATCCTGAACAAGACCTACGGCTTCTCCACCGGCGCATTGGCAGCTCCGCAGGCCAACGCGATGGCAGCCGTAATAGACCCGCTGATGAACGGTGTAGGCGCTCCCTGGCTGCTTTACGGAATAGGCGCTGTGCTGGCATTGGTGCTGACCTACTTCAAAGTACCCGCACTGGCTTTTGCGCTGGGTATGTTCATTCCACTGGAATTGAACCTGCCGTTGCTGGTAGGTGGAGCGGTGATTGGTATGTCACTACCCGCAGCAAAGACGAGGCGGTGAACGCCGAACGTGGCGAGAAGGGAACTTTGCTGGCATCCGGATTCATAGCCGGAGGCGCATTGATGGGGGTTGTCAGTGCCGCCATGCGCTTTGGCGGTATCAATCTG
>ENA-OQIC01000212-OQIC01000212.1-human-gut-metagenome-genome-assembly--contig:-NODE-212-length-27248-cov-5.494045_pt1 | contig 27248 bp, 28 predicted proteins | sample MGYA00242572_ERZ504736 | MGnify/ENA primary metagenome ERZ504736 (study PRJEB26092, sample SAMD00036201) | human gut metagenome | host: Homo sapiens | study: EMG produced TPA metagenomics assembly of...
CAACTTTGGTGAATGGAGTTAACAATTCTAATGCCATATTGACTACCTCCAAGCCAGGCGACTTCTTAAACGACTAACTCTTTAAAACGACATTGTCAATTCGTAAACTTGACTTTATCGATTCAATTCTTTTACTTTTGGTGAGATTTTACGGTTTTGTTTTTTAGACGATTCTTTATAAAGAATAAGGATACGTCCGATTTTCAAAACAGTATCGCAACCAATTTCATCTTCTAAGATTTCAGCAACTTCGTGAATATCTTCATCGGTATTTTGAAGAAGCGTTACCTTAATCAATTCGCGCGCATCCAAAGCATTTCGGACACTTGTTTTAATTTGGTCATTAAGACCATTTTTCCCAATTTGCACAATTGGTTTCATTGAGTGTGCTTGTGATTTCAAAAAAGCACGTTGTTTTGATGTTAACATAATTATCATATCAGGCATAAAAATCCACTAAAAACACACTCAACAAAAAATCTTAATTTGTTCAGTCGGCTTTTCAGTAAATTTTCCGCCTCTGTTCAAGTCACTCAAAATTGACCTGAACTTCCTTTCTTTTATTCTTTTAAATCAATGCCTTGCGAAGCAATACTGCCACCCCTTCGCGCCCAAGCAGCAATTTTAACAGGGCTATCTTGCGAAGCTTTAATGCGAATCCAACCCAGCCCAGAATAAACCACATCCATTTTAGCTTTAATGGTAAATTCATGACGGACTAATTTTGGAAAATCAGCTAATTCCTTGTCTATTGGTGGTGTTAAAAGACTACCAACGTGTTTGTCATAGAAAGCATCAGCACCAGCTAATTTGGTACGGTGCAATTTCAAATTATTGTCAAAATAAGCTGTAAAACCTTGCTTGTCTCCTGAGATAAAATCAAAACGTCCCAAACCGGCCAAGAACAGCGTTTGTTCAGGGTTGAGCTGATAAGTTTTCGGTTTAATTTCTTTCTTAGGACTGATGTATTTCAAATTTTTATCCCCAAGATAATGTGCCATTTGGTGACGGTGAATAATCCCTGGTGTATCAAAAATATAACTACCGTCGTCCAATGGAATTTCGATTTTATCAAGGGTTGTTCCAGGGAAGCGAGATGTCGTAATAATATCTTTTTCACCTGTTATTTCTTTGATAATAGCATTGATAAGGGTTGATTTACCAACGTTTGTAACACCCACGACGTAAACATCACGCCCACGACGTAATTTTTCAATTTTTTCAATCAAGTCCTTGATAGCCTGATGATTTTGGGCGCTCGTCAAAATGACATCAACTGGACGAAGCCCTTCTTCATGCGCACGTTCTGTCAGCCATTGTGTCACTTTGCTATCCTTAACTGATTTTGGCAAAATGTCCTTTTTATTTCCGACAAGTAAGACGTCATTGCCAGAAACAAAACGTGGCAAGCCAGGGATAACTGAACCATTGAAATCAAAGATGTCCACAACATTAACCACAAGAGCATCACTATCTCCAACTTCGTGTAGAAGTTTCAAAAATTCATCATCAGTGATGTGCACATCGGTGATTTCATTGTAATGACGTAATCTAAAACATCTTTGGCAATACAATTCGCCACTCTCTAAACCTTTTTCAAGAGCAGCTTTTGGGGTATATCCTACCTTTTCCTTATCTTCTATTTGAATTTTGGCTCCACAGCCAATACATAATAATTCTTCCATTAAATTCCTTTTTGATATTGAATTTTTCCGTATTTTTCTTCAAGTTTAGCCCAAACACGGCGTTCGCGCCAACGATTAATCTTTGTATTCCAAGCATCAGAAGTCACTAATGGCTTAACCAAAACAGACTGAATACCAGCACGGTGTGCCGCACGAATGTCCGTCATTAACTGATCACCGACCATGATAACCTCATCACGATCAAAACCATAACGTTTGATTGCCATATTGATACCGCGTGTAAAAGGTTTCATAGCACGGCTAACAAAGTCCACACCAAATCGCGAAACCGCACGATTCACACGAGAATGCTTGTTATTTGATACGACCACAACTGAAATATCCGCCATAGTCATCTCATCTAACCATGCACGCACTTCAGGCGTTCCATCAGGATTATTCCATGCGATTAAGGTATTATCTAAATCCACTAACACGGCATGAATCCCACGTCGTAATAAATCATCTGCTCTTAAATCATAAACTGCCTCAACCACGAAGGTCGGCCTATAATCGTCTATACTCAAATCCTTCTCCAAAAAATATATTTTACTATTTATTTTAACATATTTGCCAAAATATGGCGAATTGAAAACCATTCCCACATAAGGAAATTTAATGAAAAAAGAGCAGCAAGCCACTCTCTATAAACTTATTTTTCTTTTCCGTCAACAACTCGTAGTAAGATAACAAGTTCGACAGCTGCTAGAATAAGCAAGACGATAAAAGCGTTGCGTGAACCTTGGGCTGTTGCTGCAGAGTAACTAAGGCTGCTGTTTGTTTGGCTTAAGGCTACAACCAGTGAAGCGATTGTTGTTCCAACAGCACCAGCAAATTGTTGTAGTGTATTAAAAATAGCATTAGCATCTGCACGCTCCTTAAGTGCTATTTGTTTTTGACCACTTGTCATGACATTACCAAAAGCAATTCCAGTTCCACCCATTGATAGGATGTAAAAAATTGTCAACCAAGTATTTGATAAATGCAAGCCAAAAATACTATAAAGACAAAGAGCAAAAACAAGCATGCTTACCCCAAAAATAATTGGCTTTTTAGCTCCCAAACGATCTAAGATACTTCCGCTAAATGGAGCAAAACAAGCACCAATAAACGCTCCTGGAAAAACCAGAAGACCTGCTACTGTTGATGTTGAATGATTAACCATTTGAATATAGTTTGGAATCAAGAATGATAGTCCCAAGTTAACAATTTGAAAAAGGAAAAATGCCACGACGTGTCCTGCAAATTTTCCGTCTTTCAAAACGGATAGCTCAACAATCGGCACAACTAATTGAGCTGAACGTTTCACAAGTACGACAAGCCCTGTTATACCAACAAATAAACTGCCTAGAACAGGCAAGCTAAGAAAATCGTAATCAGCAAGATTATTAATTCCTAAAATCAAACCAATAAAGGCACAAAGAATCGCAATCACGCTAAGAATATCTAATTTTTCACGCGCCACTTCATCTTTTTGTTCAATAGACGTCACACCTAATGCCAAAGAAATTAATAACAGCGGAATTAACAGAACAAAAATAAAACGCCAACCTAAGTTTGAAGCGACCAGACCACCAAATGTTGGCCCAACTGCTGGAGCGACCGCTGTAATCAACGTTCCTACTCCCATCATTGTACCAATTTTACTCATTGGCACTTGGTCCAAAATGATATTAAACATCAAAGGGAGAGCAATTCCGACACCAATCCCTTGAACCACACGACCAAATAAAAGGAGGGCAAAACTTGGCGCAATAGTATCGATTAGAATCCCCAAAATAAACAACAAGTTGGCTGCTAAAAAGACAGATTTTGTCTTAAATGAACGTTTTAAATAAGCTGACAAAGGCACAACTGACGCAACAACCAAAAGGTAAATCGTTGTCATCCATTGAACCGTTGAGGTATTAATTCCAAATTCTGTCATCAAGGTTGGAAATGTGATATTCATAGCTGTTTCGACAACCACACCACAAAATGATAACATTCCCGCACCAACAACGGCTCTAATGACTTTAGGTGAAATTTTTTCTTCTGACATGTGTCTCCTATTTTTCTTTCATGTAATACTTTAAAATTTTCTCAAAAATGGCAATATCCTCTTCTGAAAAGTTTTTTTCCAACTCTCTTTCTTGATTTCTGAAGTAAGAGCGACATTCTTCCACTAAACCTTGAGCTTTCTCCGTTAAATAAACGGATTTTTGTCTGGCATCCTGTTGCGATACTTGACGATAAATTAGTACCTTTTTCTCCATTCGTTGCAAAAGTACCGTCGTCGTTGAACGCTGAATGTTAAATTCTTTTTCAATGTCTTGCTGGAAATATTCTTCCTTTACACCTTGACTTAAAAAATCAATGATAGACATCTGCATACCAGTCAAATCAAACGGTTTTGCGAATTGGTCAAACTCTCGCCCCAATTGATTGCTTGCCTTTTTGACCAAACGTCCGATATTTTTTTCCATAACGTTTCCTCATTTTTGTTAGTTAGCTAATTATTAGAAAGCTAACAAATTATAGTTTAAACCTATTTTATAAAAATGTCAAGGGACAAAACAAAAAACGTCATGGCAAGCAAATTTGCTCAACCATAACTCTTTGATATTGTGATTAATGCAATTGTTTACGCACAGCGATTAAGTCATGGAGAGAAACCGTTAAAACAGCTACGATGATGAAAATCATTCCCACAAAATCCATTGGGTAGAAAATTTCATGCATAATGGTTACCGAGAAAAAGACTGATGAGACTGGTTCTACCGCTGCAAGCAGGCTCCCTTTCACAGCCCCAATAATCGTCGTCCCTTTTAAGAAAAAAGTATAAGCAAAGACAGTTCCGATAATGATAATTCCAAATAAAGCTAACCAATTACCTGATGTTAACACTAGCGGATACTGCCATGAGCGTGTCATGATTGGAAAAACGATGCCTCCCATAAGCATGCCAAGTCCAATCACCGTAAAACTTCCAAATTTACGAATTAATTTGACAGGCAAAACAATGTAAAAAGAATAAGTTACTGCTGAAAATATCCCCCAGAAAAAGCCTTTCGGAGTCATTGCCAAACCGTCAAAATGACCATGTGTTGCAATGATAAAGGTACCTAAAATCGCAAAGAGAATCGCAAAGAATTCTGACAATGTCGGTAGTTGCTTATTTTTCAACGACACGTAAGCCAAAATAATAATCGGTGCCACATACTGTAAAACCGTCGCCGTACCAGCATTCGTGTAGTGAATTGCCATCAAATACGCATATTGATTCATCAAAAGCCCAATAATGGCAAAAACAGCGATACCGCCTAAAACTTTCAGCTGTTTTATTGCACGAAAAAAATGCTGTGGTTGCGAAATTATCGCCATTACAGTCAACAAAAGCCCAGAAACAATTAATCTCATGCTTGTCAGCAAGTTAATGTTCAGCCATGTGTCATAAGATATTGCCCTGAGATGCCAGAAATCCCCCAAGCAATACCTGCCATAAGCACCATAATTGTTCCCTTTAAATTCTTATTCATCTTAACTCCATTCAACACATCAAAAGTAAATTCAGCTATCAGTATAACATATTTAAATCAAAGAAAACACACCACTTCTGATACTTTTGTCAAATAATCTTTCTAAAAATTCTGCCCTGCTGTACAAAAAATCACCCCGAAGGATGATTTTACTTATTATTAGTCTTCTTTTAATTTTGCCAACTCTTGTGCCAACAATTTAAGCGCAACTTGTGGGTTAGCTTTACCTTTTGTAGCTTTCATCAAAAATCCAGTGAAGGCTTTATCGGCATTACGTTTACCAGACTTGAAGTCAGCAACAGCAGCTTCATTATCCTCAAAAACTTGGTGGATAATCGGAATAAGCACAGCAGGGTCAGAAATTTGAACCAAACCAGCTTTTTCAACGTATTCACGCGCAGAACCACCATTTTTAGCCAAATGAACAAAGACTTTCTTGGCAATTTTTGATGAAATCGTACCGTCAGCAATGATAGCAAGCATTTCAACAAGATTTTCAGGTGTCAACAAGATTTCTGGAAGTGTCTTATTTTCGCTGTTCAAGAATTGAGCAACTTCACCCTGCAACCAGTTAGAAGCTTGTTTAGCATCACCACCAAGCGCAACTGCACTTTCAAAGAAATCAGATGTTGCTTTCGTTGCTGTCAATTGCGCAGCATCGTAAGCTGTCAAACCAAATTCAGTGACGTATTTGGCACGACGGTCTTTTGGAAATTCTGGCAATGTTTTGCGAACTGATTCAATCCATTCGTCTGACACTTCGTAAAGTGGTAGGTCTGGTTCTGGGAAATAACGATAATCTGATGACCCTTCCTTAACACGCATCAAAATTGTTTCACCAGTCGATTCATCATAACGACGTGTTTCTTGTTGAATTTGACCACCTGAACGAAGAACTTGTGCTTGGCGTTTTGCTCATAGATAAGCCTTTACGCACGTTGTTAAATGAGTTCAAGTTTTTCAATTCAGCTTTCACACCAAATTCTTCTTGACCATATGGACGAAGAGAGATGTTGGCATCCACACGCATAGAACCTTCTTCCATTTTAACGTCAGAAATACCAGTGTATTGGATGACTTCTTTAAGAGCTGTTAAGTAAGCATAAGCTTCTTCCGGGGAACGCATATCAGCTTCTGAGACGATTTCAATCAACGGTACACCTTGACGGTTAAGGTCAACATAAGAATAACCATCAGTACCGTGAGTGTTTTTACCAGCATCTTCTTCCAAATGAGCACGTTCGATACGAATTTTTTTAGTTGACCCATCTTCAAGCTCAATTTCAATCCAACCATTGTAGCCAATTGGCTCATCAAATTGTGAAATTTGGTAAGCTTTTGGATTATCAGGATAGAAATAGTTTTTACGGTCAAAGTGCATATTTTGGTGAATATCCATGTTAAGTGCCAAGGCTGCTTTAATACCAGCATCAATAACACCTTTATTCATCACAGGAAGAACACCTGGGAATGACCAGTCGATAACATTTGTATTGGCATTTTGTTCATTACCAAAATGTGCTGATGTCGGTGAAAAAATCTTTGAATTTGTATTTAACTCAACGTGGACTTCAAGCCCGATGACTGTTTCAAAGTTCATTATTTGTCACCTCCAAAAATAATCGGTTGTTGTTTATGATAATCAGTTGTTGCTTCAAAGGCTGCTGCAGCTTGGTAGATAGTTTCTTCGCTGTATTTTGGACCAATCAATTGCATACCAACTGGAAGCCCTTGGGCAAATCCAGCAGGAATTGAAAGCCCTGGAAGCCCAGCCAAGTTGACAGGAATTGTCAAAATATCTGCCAAATACATAGCAACAGGGTCATGATTAAGGGTATCCAAACCAAAGGCTACACTTGGAGCAGTTGGACCTAAAATCAAATCATAATCCGCAAAGATTTTTTCAAAATCACGAATAATCAATGTACGAACTTGACCAGCTTTTTTGAAGTAAGCATCGTAATAACCTGATGACAAACTAAATGTACCAAGCATGATACGACGTTTCACTTCATCACCGAAACCTTCGCTACGTGTATTAACATAAATATCTTCAAGATTGTTGTAGTTTCAGTGCGGTAACCGTAACGAATACCGTCAAAACGTTGCAAATTTGAAGAAGCTTCTGATGATGCAATGATATAGTAAACCGCTACGCCATATTTACTGTGTGGAAGACTAACTTCCTCAACTGTTGCACCAAGTTTTTCAAAGTGTTTAGCCGCTTTAAGAATTGTTTCTTTCACTTCTGGATCGATACCTTCTCCAAGGTATTCTTTTGGCAAAGCAATTTTCATGCCTTTAATATCTTGACCAATTTTAGCTGTGAAATCAGCCACTTCGCGGTCAGAAGATGTCGCATCTTTAGCGTCATGACCAGCAATCACATTCAACAATTGTGCATTTTCTTTAACTGTTTGAGAAAATGGACCGATTTGGTCAAGTGAGCTACCAAATGCAATCAAACCAAAACGTGACACACGTCCATAAGTTGGTTTCAAACCGACAACACCATTAAAGGCTGCCGGTTGGCGGATTGAACCACCAGTATCAGAACCTAATGCCAAACGAACTTGACCTGAGGCAACAGCTGCCGCAGAACCACCAGATGATCCACCAGGAACTTTGCTATGATTCCAAGCATTTTTTGTTTTCTTAAAGTATGATGTTTCAGTTGAACCACCCATGGCAAATTCGTCCATGTTTGTTTTACCAACAACAATCATATCCTTACCGTAAAGTTTTTCAACCGCAGTTGCATCAAAAATTGGTTCATAGTTGTAAAGCATTTTAGACGCTGCTGTTGTTAAAATACCACGTGTTGAAATATTATCTTTAACAGCCAAAGGAATCCCTGACATCACATTATCAGCATCAATTCCTTTCTCATCAACGGCTGCCGCTTGTGCAAGAGCTGCTTCTTCAGAAACAGTGATGAAAGAATCAACAGCTGCTTCACGTTCTTTAATATCTTCAAGTGTTGCTTTGGTTAATTCAACCGCTGAGATTTCTTTATTGACAAGAAGATTATGCAACTCATCAATTGATTTTGTATTAAATGACATTAGGCATCTCCTCCGTCCTCTAAGATAGCAGGAACTTTAATATAGTAATTTTCAGATTGAGGCACATTTTTAAAGAGCTCATCACGGTCATCACCAGCTACTGCCACATCTTCACGCATAACAGTCTTACGGTCTGCCATTGTTGTCGTTACAGGGATACCCTCTGTATCAACTTCATTCAAGAGTTCTACCATATCTACAATTTTAGACAAAGTTGTCGCAAATTCTGCTGTTTCTTCTTCAGCAAAGGACAATTTTGACAAATCAGCCACATGACGAACTTCTTCTTCAGAAATTTTCATCTCTATCTCTCCTTGATTAAATTAAATCGTAACTTAAATTACAATACAGTCCTTAAAATTATACCATATTTTAAGCCTCTTTAACATGAAAAAAGAAGTAGTCTCCCACTTCTTCCAACTTTTAAACAATCTTTGCACCTAAGACATTTTTAAAATGATTTAGTGCAAACTGATGATTTTCCTCTGTTAAGCTCGCGACTGCTTCCGCCGGAATCTCAATGTCATATCCTAAATTGTAAGCGTCGATAGCTGTATGAAAAACACAAATATCCGTCAAAACACCTGTCAATACAACAGTTGTCACACGACGTTCGCGCAATCGAATATCCAAATCCGTCCCTGAAAAGGCTGAATAATGACGTTTATCCAACCAAAAAACTTTGCTATCTTCCTTGATTTCTGCATATAAATCAGCTAACTGACCATATAAATCACGACCGCTTGTTCCCTTGATATTATGAGGTGGGAACAATTTTGTCTCTGGATGAAAATCATCACCCTCATCATGACCATCAATGGCAAAGAAGATATAATTCCCCGCTTCATAGGCTTCTTTGGTGACACGCGTAATAGCTTCTTCAATAGCTTGTGCTGGCTTTCCAGCCGTTAACTTGCCATCATTTGCTACAAAATCATAGGTATAGTCAATTGAAATAAGAGCTTTTTTCATTAATTATATTCCTTTAATTTATCGAAGATACCTTCATTGATGACTTTAAGGTAAGTTCCTTTCATCCCCAATGAACGGCTTTCGATAATCCCTGCAGATTCCAATTTACGTAGGGCATTGACAATAACTGAACGTGTAATACCAATGCGGTCAGCAATAACTGATGCAGTTAAGCGACCTTCTGTACCGTCTAATTCACCCAAAATAGCTGATACAGCTTTCATTTCTGAGTAAGATAGCGTGTTAATAGCCATATTAACAGCTGTTTGTTTACGAATGGTTTCTTCAAGATTTTCAGTTTGAAGATTAAGTAATTGGATACCAACTACTGTTGAGGCAATTTCAACAAGAATCAAATCATCTTCTAAAAATTCTTTATCATTACGCCAAATGATAAGAGAACCTAGACGCATACCGCCACCATAGATTGGTGCAATAGTTGTCAAGCCATCAGGATAGATGTCTTTTGATTCTACTGGGAAAATAGTCAATTCATTATCCACAGACAAATTTGCCTCTGTGTCGTAAACACGACTAGCCGCTTTAACATAGCTTTCTGGGAATTGTTTGGCATCAAAGAATTCCTCTACGCGGTCAGTATTTGTTTTATACTTCATTGCATAACCAAGAAGGTTACCCCCTCCATTAATGATGCAAGCGTTACAATCAATGATATCAGCTAATTGAGCAGCCATTGTATTATATGGCAATTCAGTGTCTAAGCTGTCAACGGAGCGTTGCAAAATTGATGTAATCTTTCGTGTTTTTTCTAATAAATTCGGCATTTTCTACTTCCTTTGCGTTATTTGCGTTACAATTATATCAAAGGAATTCTTATTTTGCAAACAATTATCTGAAAATTCCTTTATCTTCTGACATTTTTTGTAAACGCATTCTTTTTAGGCGGATTTTAATTAAAAAAAGCATTAAAACGTTCGGGTTTTAAAGTTGATTTTTCAATCAAACTGTAAACTTCCAACATTTTAATAGCTTTTTCCTTAGCGTCGATATTGATTTAATACTCTTGTTAACTTTTCTTGAACTTCTGCCAATTCTTCCACGCGTGGTAGATAAACGATACGGAAGTGGTCCGGTTCGTTCCAGTTGAATCCTTTACCAGGAACCAACATAACTTTTTCTTGTTTCAATAATTCCAAACAGAATTGTTCGTCATCATCAATCTGATACATGTCACGGTCAATTTTAGGGAAAATGTAAAGTCCTGCATCTGGTTTTACAGCTGAAAGCCCTGGAACTTCATTAACAGCTTTGTAGATAAAGTTACGTTGTTCATAGATTCGACCACCAGGAATCAACAATTCATCAACTGATTGGTAGCCACCAAGTGATGTTTGAACAACATGTTGACCTAAAACATTAGCGCAAAGACGCATATTTGCCAACATATTAAGCCCTTCAATGTAGCCTTTAACATTATTTTTAGGACCTGATAAGACCATCCAACCAACACGAAAACCACAGATTCGGTGAGATTTTGATAAACCATTCATTGACACACAGAAAACATCTGGTGCTAAGCTAGCAATTGCTGTGTGTTTTTTGCCATCCATTACCAAGCGATCATAGATTTCATCAGCAAAGATAATCAAATCATTTTGACGAGCAATTTCAACAATTTCTTTAAGAAGCTCATCAGGATACAAAGCTCCCGTTGGGTTATTAGGATTAATCACAACAATCGCTTTTGTGTTAGAAGTGATTTTTGATTTGATATCATCAATATCAGGATACCAGTTAGCTTTTTCATCACAAAGATAATGAACAGCATTGCCTCCCGCCAAGCTAACACAAGCTGTCCACAATGGGTAATCAGGCATTGGTACTAAGACCTCATCGCCATCATCAAGAAGCGCCTGAAGAGATATTGAAATCAATTCAGATACACCATTTCCTAGATAAATATCATCAATATCCACATGTGGGAACCCTTTTAGCTGACAATATTGCATAATTGCCTTACGCGCAGAAAAAATCCCTTTACTATCTGAATAAGCTTCACTATTGCGAGCATTGGCAATCAAATCTCGAATGACTTCGTCTGGTGCTGTAAAGCCAAATTCAGCTGGGTTACCAGTATTAAGACGCAAGATTTTTTCACCATTAGCAATCATACGAGTGGCTTCGTCAAGAATTGGTCCACGGATGTCATAAGAAACGTGTTCTAGCTTTGAAGATTTATCAAATATTTTCATAGATTTTACCTCGTTTTAGATATTATAAACTTTCCCCTACAAATTTTCAATCCAAGAAAGGTTAGTTAGACGCAAAAAATAGTCAAGATAGCTATTATCGTTTGCTAAATATACTTCAATATCTCTCACCAAATCTGGATAATCGGTAATAATCCCGTCTGTACTGGTTTTGACGTATTTTTCAATATCATCAGTTGAATTAATCGTCCAGACGTAAATCTTCTTGCCATTTTTATGCGCTGTACGTGCTAAGAGCTCATTATATGAGAAGTCCTCAATCGCATAAAAATCCACTTTCTGGCTGGTGAAATTTCCAATTTGCAAAGAAATGGTATAACCTGTTTTGATTGCTGGGTCAAGTTTTTCAACCGTTTCAATTGTCTTTAGGTCCGCAGACATGGTCATATAAGATTTCTCAACACCCAGCTCTTTCATTTTATCAACAAACAATTGTTCATAATTTGCAGGTTCATTGCCTGCTGGTTTTAACTCGACTAACAATTTTATACCGAGTTGCTTTGCCTTAGCGACGTAATCCTCGAAAGAAATAATTTGCGATTGGTATCCATTTTGACTTGTTTTCAAACCAATGACGTCTTTAGCATTAGATTGTGAAATCGTGATATCCTTGCCCGTTAAGCGTTTAAGATTATCATCATGGCTAACGATAAATTGCTGGTCTTTTGATAAAATAATATCCATTTCAGCATAGTCAGTGCCAGCATTTGCCGCACCTTCCAAAGCCTCCAGAGAATTTTCAACCCCTTGCGAAACCATTCCCCTATGTGCAATCACTTCTAGGTGCTCTACAGGTTCGCCAGACACTTTCAAAACATTGTATATATAATTCATACCACCAATGACCAGAATTAGTCCAGCCAAAGCCAACAAACAATGTCGCCTGTTTCCTTGATTAGCGGGTGCTAAAGTGCTACTGTTATTTTCTGTCACTTGTAATAAGTAGGAAATCGATGCTAATTTGAATAGCAGTCGCCCTGCAAACAATACTCCCCAAACAAAGGATAAGAATAAAGTTTCAACCCAAAACGATTTATCTACACCATCAACCAAAGCCGCCAAACTGATGCCAAGGAAACTAAACACAGCGACAACAGCTATAACACTAATCAAAACAATAGCAAGCCCAAATAATTTAAAAATTTTCTTACCACGTGTTAGTTGCCAAGATGTTGCCATATGACGTCCAAAACGTTCACCTTTTCCAGTCACCGTCAAGGGCAAGGTGTATAAAAATCGAAGATTTAGGTAGCCTAAAAAAAGGTAAAGCCCATAATAGAGTAGTTTTCCATTTGCCGTTTTCGAAAGCTCACCTGAGATAAATTTCGGAATATAGAGATTTTCTAACAAAGCTGATGAAAACATCACATTCAAAAATGGAATCGTTAAGATAAGATAAAGCAAAAAGGCTAAGAAGTGCCAACCTGAAATGGCTTTAAAAAAGTAAATTGCATCTTCTTTTAACCGCATCCAAGTCAACCGTAATTTTGCTTCCTTATGCCGAACAATTTCAACGAGAAGCGAAAATTCTAGGTAAACTAAAAAAGCTAGCAAAAAAAGATAAATCACCAAAATACTTAATGTTAATGGATTGGTTAAAAAAGAAAAGATATTGTCGGTTGTCATTCCTGGAATGTCAGAACCAACCAAAACAACCCTAATTAACAGTGACAGGACATAAGCCCCAACTGTCGTGATTAGGAGTTGTAAAATCGTTGCTCGTAAAATGTATGTGTATTTATGACGATACAAATCTTTTAAAACAGCTATCATATCTTTTCTCATTACTTTTCCTCACTTTTTCTATTATAGCAAAATATATTCAGAAAAATACTTCAAACGCTTTCATTTTTTACATAAAAAGAGTATAATAAGTTTAGGGATGTTTTAACAATAATTGTAAGCGTTTAACGCTACTTGTTCATCCCGCAATTAGCTTATTAAACTTATTGATATGGGCTGAAAGTTTGGAATGCGGGATGCTTTTACCTGATGTAATAGCACACGGATAACTAACCTTAGGTCACTAAAACCAAGATTTCTTATTAATCCTACATTTTCGGTCACTTTTACGCTCTTGCTAGCATAATTAAGGAGGAGGCAGTTATGTCACATCATTATGAACGAATCCTAATTGCGATTGATGGTTCTTATGAATCAGAGTTGGCTTTTGAAAAAGGGGTAAATATTGCACTACGCAATAATGCTGAGTTGCTACTAACACACGTTATTGATACACGCGCACTTCAAAGTGTTGCTACTTTCGACACTTACATTTATGAAAAGCTCGAACAGGAAGCAAAAGATGTATTGAACGATTATGAGCAACAAGCACGCGAAAAAGGATTAACGAAAGTCAAACAAGTTATCGAATTTGGTAATCCTAAAACTCTCCTAGCACGAGATATTCCTGACAAAGAAAAAGTTGACTTGATTATGGTTGGGGCAACTGGTCTCAACACATTTGAACGACTTCTTATCGGTTCTTCATCAGAATATATCATGCGTCATGCAAAAGTCGATTTGCTAGTTGTTCGTGATAGCGAAAAGACTTTCTAAGTCTTGCGCCATATCGATACTCTTTAATAATAATTTTTAATCAATCTTCTATAATTACAAAAAAGCCAAGTTAGTTTAATGACTAGCTTGGTTTCTTTTTTTACGATTTAATGATTTTTGAATTTGACGGTCAAGTTCACGTTTGATAGCAGGTTCAGGCGCAAACCGTTCTTCCCAGTCATCCGGTTTCAAAATTTTATGTGTTACAGGGTCAAAATGCGCTTTTCCGTCAGGAAAGATTTTTCCCATATTGGCTTCATGAACCGTATCAAAAAACGGTTTTGGGTCAACTCCCATCAAAACAAATGAACCATAGGTCAAATATAACAAGTCCGTCAAAGCATCTACCTGACCAACCAGCGGTGTTTCTAGATGTTCTTTACTTCGTACTTTATTTACTGCCTTATCAATGGCAACATGCAAATTTGATATTGATTTTTCAAACGTTTCTGGATTCCCCTTACTTGCCGCATGTAGAAATTCGACAATTTCTTCCACTTTAAAATCAGAACGATGTGTTGCCTCTTCACTGCCGTACAATCGTGGTGTTTCGCAAGTCTCACCGTCCATAAGATGATGAAAATCCTTAACTTTATTGAAATTCTCGTCTTGACTTTCAAAACTTTCTTCAACTTCAAAATGAATTAAGCCGTAATGAGCCAAAGCCTTTGAAATGCCATCATTGTTATTGCTGTCAGTTGTGTAGTGAGCGAGTTCTTTAACCGAACTTTTAGCATTTCCCATAGCCACACCAATACCGACACCTGATAACATCTCAATATCATTATCAGAATCACCAAATGCCATGACTTCAGCTAATTCAAAGCCAAACATCTCACCCACACGCTCAATCCCTTTTATCTTTGATTGTTCTTTCGAGATTAAGTCCGCAGAATAAGGGCTACTACGTGTGATTTTGATATAAGGAAAAGCTTCCTGAATCTTATCAGTCTCACCTTCAGTTGCAACAAGAACGATTTGGTAAATCGGCTGGCGCATAATGGTTAACAGATTGTTCAAATTTTGCGGTTTGAAACGACGAATCAAATACTTAAAGCTGCGCTCCACCGCTTTTGCCCAACGTTTTGGGACAATCGTGCTAACCACTTGTCCAAAACGGCTAGTTCCCATATCAATAATACGTGAACCAACTAAACCAGATGCCGTTCCCAGAGAAATTTCACGGCGCCTATCACTCGCATAACGAATAATACGATAAATGGTTGAAACAGGTAATTGATTATGATAAAGCACTTGATCACGTGTAAAAATATATTGCCCGTTATAGGTTACCGCAAAATCCAAGCCAAGATTTTCAAGATACGGTTGTACAAAACTTGGTCCGCGCCCTGTCGCCAGACCAACAAAAATTCCTTGTTTTTCAAACTTTTAATGGCTTTTTGTGTTGATTGTTGCACATTTTTTCGGTCATTTAAAAGAGTTCCATCAATATCAAAAAAGACTGCTTTTATCGCCAAATCGTTTCCTTGCCCTCCATCTTTATGTTAAAATAGATTATAACACATTTTTAAAGGAAGTTTTATAATAATGAAAAAAATCCTTGTTCTGCATACTGGTGGTACCATTTCTATGCACGCTGATGAAGCAGGTAATGTCCGCCCAGATACTGATAATCCAATGAATCATGTTGGGATTAATCTTGAAAACATTCAAGTGACGGCACTTGATTTTTTTAATGTTCCAAGCCCGCACATTACACCTAACCATATGCTAAAACTCTACCAAGAGATTAAGAAAAACGCTGATAACTATGACGGCATTGTCATCACTCATGGCACAGATACCCTAGAGGAAACGGCTTATTTTCTTGATACAATGGAAATTCCCAATATTCCTATTGTCCTAACGGGTGCTATGCGCTCATCAAACGAGCTTGGTAGTGACGGTGTTTATAATTATCTTAGTGCCCTTCGTGTGGCTAGTCATGACCAAGCTATCGGAAAAGGTGTTCTCGTTGTCATGAACGATGAAATTCACGCAGCCAAATACGTCACAAAAACGCATACTACTAACGTTTCAACCTTTCAAACACCAATCCACGGTCCACTTGGTCTGATTACAAAACATGACATTCTTTTCTTTAGAACAACCGACCCACGTGTCCGTTTTGATTTGCAGGATATTTCAGGGACAGTTCCTATTGTAAAAGCTTACGCTGGTATGGGGGGAGACGGCATTATCAGTTTCCTAAATCCTAGCAATGTCTGTGGCGTTGTTGTCGAAGCCCTTGGCGCTGGAAATGTGCCACCACGCGCAGCTCAAGAAATCGTTGATTTAATCAAACAAGGGGTACCTGTTGTTCTCGTTTCACGTTGTTTCAACGGTATTGCCGAACCTGTTTATGCTTATGAAGGTGGCGGTGTTCAACTCGCCAAAGCTGGTGTCATGTTTGTCAAAGAACTCAACGCCCAAAAAGCACGCTTGAAATTGCTCATTGCCTTAAACGCTGGCTTAAAAGGACAAGCCCTCAAAGAATACATTGAAGGTTAATTAATACAAAAAGATCTGAAACATTGATTCTGCCAAACTGACAGACAGTGTCTCAGATTTTTTATTAATCAGGAATATATTCTAAAATGTCCCCAGGCTGGCAACCCAATTCACGGCAAATGGCATTTAAAGTCGTTAACCGAACAGCTTTAGCCTTTCCTGTTTTAAGAATAGAGAGATTAGCATTCGTAATCTCAATACGTTCCGCCAATTCCCCAGATTTCATTTTCCGCTTTGCCAGCTCAACATCAAGATTAATTCGAATCATATGCTTCCTCCTTTAAATCGTAAATTCGTTTTCTTCAGCGATGATATTTGCTTCTTTTAAAATCATTGAGAATACCCAGACTACAAAAGCAGCCACCAAGTATGCTACATTAACAAGGTTAAGCACCTCCGAACCAGAACATAAACTTGGAACCAGCTATCCAAAAATGCCAAAGCGATAAAATTATATTCAACATAACGCGCTAGTTTAACATTGTCTTGAGTAAAAATGCGATTATCAATAATATTTTGAAAGAACATTTTAACCCAAACAAGCAAAGCAATCCAAAGAACAGAAACAATAACGGTCAATCCAATAAAAGCTGGCGAATGTAACAGTTTTTCTGGAATGTTAATATCAAATACGATGCCATTGCCTACTTGATTAGTCAAAGCTAAATGTGATTGAGTCACCGAAAGTCCAATAGCGATTATCGTTGATATGACAATAACAGCAATCACAATATTGATAAAAATATTAGCAATTTTCAAGGCTTTATAGTTTGTTTTTTCATGATATTCTCCTTAAATCGTATCCTTTTTTATTGAGCTAAGCGACGTGTGCAGAAGTATTTAACTGCCAAAGTCGCTAAATCTGTTTTGTCAGCTAAAACTTCCTTAATAGTGAATTCTGAAATAAATGCTTTTAATTGCGCAAGACCATAGATAATAACACTGTTTGTTAGAATGGTTAAAGCAGTCAACAACCATGTCTTTGTTTCCTTACCGATTGACCAATCAATGACACCATAGTGACCAACGTGGACAGTATCATAACCGTAAATATGTGAAACCAAATCAGCAATAATAGTTAAAGCTAGAACGATAGTTGTAAGATTGATAGCGACTTTAGCGACTGTTTTGGTAAGGTTTCCGATAGTTTTTGTATTCATGATAAATCTCCTAAAAATTGTTTTCTTGAATTTATTGTGAGCTCAGTTTTTAAATCCGTTTTACAATATGTAATTATTCTTTTTCGAAAATATTTTATTGTTTTTCGATATATTTGGTATATCACATTTTTTATGTTTCACAATACTTTTTTATTGATTTTCAATGTTTTTTGCAGCATTTTGCTGTTTTTGAGCTAAAAATTAACTTTAAAAGCACCCAAAAAGCCCAGCCATTATCAGCTGAGCTCGATATTTTCTATGGTCTTATGTATCTTATCATGGGATTTTACCCTACTGCCATAGCGATTTATCAAAAAGAGTACTCTTTTTTCAGCTTACTTTCCGTAAGCTGGTTTCACATGAATTTTTTTGGCAAAATACTTTTTGTAGGTTACTTTTACTGTCATAAGCTTTACCTCTCGTTTCATTTGATAGGGTCATTATAAGGAGCAAAGCTTAACCTATCCTTGCAGAAAACTTTCATAAACCTTAATCGAAAGTTCCTTTGTCTTTGAGATTTTGGCTAACAATTTGCCATTGTGGATTGTTTTGCCAATCTTTTTCGGAAACGATCTGACTTGCAACGCGTCTAGCTTCCTCGAGAATATTGTAATCTTCGACAATATCTGCCACTTGGAATTCTGGAATTCCTGATTGGCGTGTGCCGAAAATCTCACCTGAACCACGCATTTTAAGGTCGGCTTCTGCTAAAACAAAACCATCCGTTGTTTCTGTCATGATTTTCATGCGCTCTTTTCCTGTTTGTGTTTTGGGATTGGCGACTAAAATAGCATAAGATTGTTTATCTCCACGCCCAACTCGTCCACGAAGCTGATGCAACTGGCTAAGCCCAAATCGGTCAGCATCCATAATAATCATAATGGTCGCATTTGAGACATTAACACCAACTTCAATGACGGTTGTCGATACCAAAACCTGACTTTTTTGTGCCTTGAAATCTTGCATGATAGCTTCTTTTTCGTCATTTTTCATGCGACCATGCATGAGCGCTACGGTTGCACTATCCGCAAAATAGGCTGACAATTCCTCGTGCAAGGCAACAGCATTTTTCAAATCAAGTGATTCAGATTCTTCAATTAAAGGTGAAATCACATAGGCTTGTGCCCCTTTTTGCAATTCTTTTTTGACCCAATCAAGCACAACTTCCAACTGTTCATGTTTAACCCAACGCGTGATAATCGGTTTGCGTCCTGCAGGCAATTCATCAATAATCGAAACGTCCATTTCACCAAATGCCGTAATAGCAAGTGTCCGTGGAATTGGTGTTGCAGTCATCATGAGCACATCTGGATTTTCGCCCTTTTCACGGAAAACACGACGTTGATTGACACCAAAACGGTGTTGTTCATCAGTAATGACAAGCCCCAAGCGGTGGTAAGTTACCGCATCTTGAATCAGCGCATGCGTACCAACAATCATATCTACCGAACCATCCGCAATCGCCGAAAGTGCCGCTTGTTTGGCTGCTGTTTTCATCCCTGATGTTAAAATTGCAATGGACAAATCTGGAAAAAGCTGGGTCAAACTTTCAAAATGCTGCTCCGCCAAAATTTCCGTTGGCACCATCAAGCTGATTGAAAACCTGCCGTATAAGTAGCATACATGGCAAGACTAGCCACAACCGTCTTACCAGAACCAACGTCCCCTTGCAAGAGACGATTCATATGACCACCAGAACGCATATCCGCCAAAATATCATCAAGACTGCGCCTTTGCCCACCCGTCAAGGTAAATGGCAGAGCTGCAATCTTATCAGCAACTTTTTGCTCATCATAAGCAATCGCCAAACCATTAGCTTCTGATTTATTATCTGCCTTTAAAACTTGCAAATTCATTTGGAAATAGAACAGTTCTTCAAATTTTATCCGACGAAGTGCTTGTTTATACTCTGCTAAATCTTTCGGAAAGTGCATAGCAGCCGTTGCTTGAGCACGCCCTAACAAACGATACTTGTCCAAAAGCACCTGCGGTAAATTTTCAGGCAACCAATTCTGAGCACCAATTTCAAAAGCTGATTTGATAGCTTTGACTAGTGCATTTTGTGAAATACCTTGAGCAACACGGTAAACTGGCTGCATATCATCTTCAACTTGCGCTAAAATTTTCATACCAGTCACCGCTGATTTTAGGGCATCCCATTTTCCAAAAATCGCGATATCGCTGCCAAGCTCGACTTTATCTGCTAAATAAGGCTGGTTAAAAAAAGAAATCGCAATAACCGCTTCGCCCTGCTTGATTTTAAACGACAAACGATTACGCTTATAACCATAATATTGCACATTTGCAGGTGTCACAACCGTTCCCGTAATGACAGCTTTTTCCCCATCAGCAAGCTCTGAAACACGCTTGCTCTTAAAATCTTCATATCGAAAAGGATAGTACAGCAGTAAATCTTCAATGGTATAAATATCTAACTTATAAAATTTTTCCGCCGACTTAGCCCCTATTCCTTTTAATTCCACAATTGATGATTGTAAATTCATATGACCTCACTTTGCTACTATTATAACAAAAAATAGATTCTAAATCGCCGCAAGTTTCTTACAGCAAGATAGAATCTTTTTATCATTTATTTTGAATAAACACGTGGAATACGGTCACTCAATAGACAAAGAACTTCGTAATTAATTGTGCCACGTTTTTGAGCCAAATCTGTCGCTGAAATAACCTTGTCGCTCTCTTGACCAATCAAAGTAACTTTCGTTCCGATTGGAAGTTTTTCTGGCAAGCGAATGGTAATTTGATCCATTGACACGCGTCCAACAATTTCACAAAATTCGCCATTCACAAGCACTGAGAAACCTTGTAAATCACGTGTCCAACCGTCTGCGTAACCGATTGGAACAGTCGCGATATATTCCTCTTTTTGAGCAGTATAGGTAGCACCGTAGCCAACCGTTGCCCCAGCAGGAATCGTCTTAACATGAACCAATGATGATTCCAAGCTAAGCGCTGGCTTTAGCGGATAAGGCAAGTCAAGCTCTGTTCCACTTGGATTCAATCCATACATGACAATCCCAAGTCGAACAAGGTTAAAAATGGTTTCACTATGCCAAATACTTGTTGCTGAATTACTGGCATGGACAATGGCAGGCTTGTCACTTAAATTGTCAACCAAATTCGTAAAGAATTCCAACTGTTCATTGAATTTCGTATCGTCAGCTTCGTCTGCTGTTGCAAAATGCGTAAAGATACCTGCAACGTTAGCGCCAGCTTTTTTCAAATTCGCAATCACATTTTCTGCTTCATCAAGACTGCGCACACCGATTCGCCCCATACCAGAATCCACTTTCAAGTGAACGTCCAAACCAGCTAAACTAATACCTTGTTCATTTGCCAAATCAAGCCATTCTTGACTAGCAACCGTCAAAGTAACATGGTAATCACGCGCCAAAGCCACCTCATCAGGCATAATAACACCTAAAATAAGGATTGTTTCCTCAATACCTGCTTCACGTAATTCCAAAGCTTCATCAATATTTGACACACAGAATCCATCCACAAGATGATGAATAGCGTGCGCTACATTTGTGGCACCATGCCCATAAGCATTAGCTTTAACAACTGCAAAAGCTTTTTTATCTTGTGGTATATTGGCTTTAACCGCATCAATATTTTGACAAATGACATCTAAATCAATGACTGCCTTTGTTGGTCTGTGTAAACTTGAAATCATTTTATCTCCTCCAAAGCTAGAAAATTTTTTGAATGTTTTTGTTTCAATTTCATTGTTCAGGTATTATCTTCCAAAATAACACTGGCTTGAACAAGGTTTCCTGTATGAGAAAGTGAAATAAAGCACTTCCCTGAGAAAGGTGACTGGGTAATCACAGGCGCACCTAATTGGTTATTTAAAATTTCAATATCCTTAAAACCAAGTGTTCCAATTCCAGTCCCCATTGCCTTTGCAAAAGCTTCTTTTGCCGCCCAGCGTCCCGCCAAAAACTCCATCTGCCGTTTCGTACTTTTTTGCTCTGAAAAGCATTGGAACTCTTTGTCTGTCAACACTCGCTTAGCAAATCTGTTATTTTTCTCATAGGCTCGCTTGATTGCATCAATTTCCTGCAAATCAATGCCGTGACCAATAATCATACGTCTCCTTTATGAAAAACGATTTTTTTACCAATCAAACGTTTTATCTGCTTAATCACTTAATGATTTCCAAAACTAAGGAGCTGAGAAAATTCCCCAGCCCCATAGGTTATTCAATTATTAGAATAGCAATTCTTCAAACGAATCACGACTTAGTGTGGCATGAATTTCACGAATAAGTTGTTCTGTTTTTCCCAGCCAAGGCATGGATCTGTAATAGATTTACCAAATACTTCTGGTGCGTCTTGACGACCATCTTCTAAGTAAGATTCAATCATGAAACCACGAACGTACTTATTGATCTTAACATTCCAATCACGATTAATCAATGTTTGACGAACGATACGAATTTGTTCAAGATAATTTTTCCCTGAATTATCATGATTTGTATCAACAACAATAAATGGATTTTCTAAGCTCATTTTCTCATAAAGATCAATAGCTTTCAACAAATCATCATAATAATAATTCGGTTCATTTTCGCCGTGTTCATTCGTTGCTCCACGAAGAATCGCGTGTGCCAATGGATTTCCGTCAGTATCAACTTCAGCGCTGTGATAAATAAAGTTTTGTTTATTTTGTGCGGCATAGATACCGTTAAACATAACGTTCAAGTTACCTGAAGTCGGATTTTTCATACCTGTCGGAACATCAATACCTGATGCCACAAAACGATGTTCTTGATCCTCAACAGAACGTGCACCAATAGCATGATAAGAAACCAAATCATCTACCAATGGAAGATTTGCTGGGTAAAGCATCTCATCCGCTGTTGTTAAGCCAGTTTCCGTGATAACACGATAATGAAGATGACGAACCGCAGCAATACCATTGATAAGGTCAGGCAATTTTGAGGTATCAGGTTGATGCATCAATCCTTTGTAACCATCACCATTTGTACGTGGTTTTGCTGTATAAACACGCATAACGATAAAGATTTTGTCTTTAACTTCCTCTTGAAGTTTCGCTAAGCGGTTAGCGTATTCAAGAACAGCCTCTTCATTATCAGATGAACAAGGACCGATAACCAAAAGGATACGATTGTCCTCACCTGTGATGATTTTTGCCAATTCTGCATCACGCGCAGCTTTCTTAGCAAGAAAATCACCTTCTAATTTTGAAAGTTCTTTTACTTGTGCAATATCAATTTTTGCACTTTTTTGATGTATTCCCATATATTATTTACCTAATGTGTCATAAATTTCGTGAACAAGTTGTGCTGTATTTTCCCAACCAAGACATGGGTCTGTGATAGATTTACCAAATACTTCTGGCGAATCTTGACGACCGTCTTCTAAGTAAGATTCGATCATGAAACCACGAACATATTTGTTAATTTTTTCATTCCAATCGCGGTTAATCAATGTTTGGCGGACGATACGAACTTGTTCTAAATATTGTTTACCTGAATTATCATGATTTGTATCAATAACGATAAAAGGATTTTCTAAGCCCATGTTTTCATATTGCTCAATCGTATCGATAACATTGTCATAATAATAATTTGGTACATTTTTACCATACTCATTAGTTGCACCACGAAGGATTACGTGCGCTAATGGGTTACCTGATGTTTCAACTTCTTCGCCATTAAATAGGAAAGATTGCTTGTTTTGTGCAGCATAGATACCATTGAACATAACATTCAAATTACCTGATGTTGGGTTTTTCATTCCTGTTGGAACGCTGATGCCTGATGCTACAAAACGGTGCTGTTGATCCTCAACAGAACGCGCGCCAATAGCAATATAAGAAACTAAGTCATCAACCAACGGAAGATTTTCAGGATAAAGCATTTCATCCGCTGTTGTCAATCCTGTTTCTGAAATAACACGATAATGAAGGTTACGTACAGCTTTGATACCATTAATCAAGCTTGGTGCTTCTGACGTATCAGGTTGGTGCATCAAGCCTTTGTAGCCATCACCATTTGTACGCGGTTTTGCTGTATAGACACGCATAACCATAAAGACACGATCTTTAACTTCTTCTTGAAGTTTCGCCAAACGGTGTGCATATTCAAGAACAGCCTCTTCATTATCAGATGAGCAAGGACCGATGACCAAAAGAACACGGTCATCTTCACCTTTAATAATAGCTTCTAGCTCACGATCCCGTGCTTCTTTTTTAACTAAAACGTCACCTGTTAAGGCAGATTCTTCCTTGAGAGAATCGAAATTAATCTTTTTACTTGTTGCTTTAAATGACATGAATTTTCCTCTCCTGAATAGAAACTTTAGATTTTTTCTATTATACCATTTTCAGGTGGGTTTTCAATTGATTTTTCAGAATTTTCTATCGACTTTTTAAAATTGTTTACGACCGTGGCAATTTTTGAATTTTTTACCAGAACCGCAAGGACACAAGTCATTGCGTTTAACTTTAGAAAAATCAATATCGCTATCAGCTTGAGCACGAACAGTTTGCGCCGCAATATTCTTTTCTGCCATTGTTGTTGCACGTTGTGATGAATGTTCACGTTCTTTTGGTGAATTTGAGCTTTCATCATGGTACGTGTGACATCAAATTCAATCGCTCCAATCATTGATTGGAACATACGGAAACCTTCAGCTTGGTATTCAACAACAGGGTTATTTTGGGCATAACCACGCAAACCGACTGATTGACGCAATTGATCTAGAGCATCGATATGATCAGTCCATTTATTATCAACAACCATCAAAATCAAAACTTTTTGGAATTCGATAACAGCTTCTTGGTTTTGTAATTTAGCAATTTGTGTATCGTAAACTTTCAAAGCACGTTCATACAAATTTTCTTTGATTGCCTCAAAGTCCAAACCTTCTAAATCAGATAAGCTGATTGAATCTTCAGCAACCAGATTCACTTTGGCAAAGTTCAAGATTGCTCGGATACCTTCTTCGCGGTCTGCACGACTGTGAGCATCAACGGCACGATTGATTGTGCGTTTAATCATAGCTTTGATTTCAGGAGCTAAGTCGCGGTCTGCTGTGATAACATCACGACGTTCTTCATAAATAATTTCACGTTGTTCACGCATCACGTCATCATATTGCAAGACTTGTTTACGAGTATCGTAGTTATTACCTTCAACACGTTTTTGAGCTGATTCAACTTGGCGTGTCAACATTTTAGATTTGATGACTGCTTCTTCTTCCTCAAGATTCATGCGGTCAAGGAAAGCCTTGATGCGGTCTGAACCAAAACGACGCATCAAGTCATCTTCAAGTGAAAGGTAAAATTGTGATTCACCTGGGTCACCTTGACGACCTGAACGACCACGAAGTTGATTATCAATACGACGGCTTTCATGACGTTCTGTACCAATGACACAAAGCCCACCAAGTTCACGAACACCTTCACCAAGTTTAATATCGGTACCACGACCAGCCATATTTGTCGCAATTGTAACAGCGCCACGTTGACCAGCATTCATGATAATTTGTGCTTCTTTGAAGTGGTTTTTCGCATTCAAAACTTCGTGTGGCACACCAGCTTCAACTAATTTCTTAGAAATAAGGTCTGATGTTTCCACCGCAACAGTACCAACCAAGACCGGTTGACCTTTTTCATGACGAGCCTTGACATCCGCAACAACAGCTCTAAATTTAGAGTCAAGTGTTGGATATAGAAGGTCTGAATGGTCAATACGTGCCACAGGTTTGTTAGTTGGGATTGGAATGACACGCATATTGTAAACTTCGCGGAATTCTTCCTCTTCTGTTTTTGCAGTACCTGTCATACCAGCCAATTTTTTGTACATACGGAACATGTTTTGGTAAGTAATTGAAGCACTTGTTTTAGATTCTTCTTGGATAGCCACGCCCTCTTTGGCTTCAATAGCTTGGTGCAAACCATCAGAGAAACGGCGTCCTTCCATTGTACGACCTGTAAATTGGTCAACAATCAAGATTTCTCCCATTTGACTAACCACATAATCAATATCTAAAAGCATGATGTAATTAGCACGAAGAGCATTATCAATGTAGTGCGTTAGAGCAACATTTTCTAAATCATAAAGATTTTCCAAGTGGAAGTATTCTTCTGCTTTATCAATACCATAATCAGTCAAACCGATTGTTTTTGTAGGTACATCAATAGCGTAATCAACACTTGTCAATGTTTTTACAAAGCGATCCGCACGAATATAAAGTTGGCTTGTTTCTGAACTTACTTGACCTGAAACAATCAATGGCGTTCTTGCTTCATCAATCAAAACAGAGTCAACTTCATCGACCAATGCGAAGTTTAATGGACGTTGTACCATATCTTCTTGACGAACAACCATGTTGTCACGAAGATAGTCAAAACCAACTTCTGAGTTTGTTGAATAGGTCACGTCACAATTGTATGCTTCACGTTTTTCATATGGTGATTTAGCAGCCAAGTTAATACCAACAGATAATCCAAGCCAGCTGTAAACTTCACCCATTTCAGTAGCGTCACGTGTTGCGAGGTATTCGTTAACTGTGATAACGTGTACTCCTTCGCCAGCAAGGGCATTAAGGTAAACAGGCATTGTCGCTGTCAATGTTTTACCTTCACCAGTACGCATTTCAGGAACGTCACCATTGTGCATAACAATACCACCCATGATTTGAACACGATATGGATAAAGTCCTAATACACGTTTTGCTGCTTCGCGGACAACTGCGAAAGCTTCCGGTAATAATTGATCTAATGTTTCACCATTTTGATATCTTTGTTTAAATTCTGGTGTTTTTGCTTGCAATTCTTCATCAGACAAAGCTGCCATAGCGTCAGCATATGACTCAACTTTCTTTGCAGTTTTTTCTAATTTTCTTAATTCACCTTTATCGTTTTCGATAACAGTCCGTAGAATATTTGCCATCCCAATTCCTTTCGATAAACTTATCATCACATTCTAACACAAAAAGCGCTTGAATTCAAGAATTCACCGTTGAAGCAATGAGCTCACAGGCTCAAAATCAGTAAAAATTCTTTTTTTGATACTTTCCTTATAAGTAATGCAGACGGCATGTCCAACAGTCCATTGGACTGTTGGAGGACATAACTAGGTTTGTCTCAAAACTTCCGTGTGGCTGAATTAAGCAGTATTCAGCCACTTTCACTACAACAGAAAAGTATCGTTTTTTATGCTCGCTTTGCTCCCAAAATTGAACGAGATTAATATAAAATTAAAGCGTATTTTAGGAAAAAAGTAGCTTTGTCTAGTCTTAATTTAATGATTCCTATTTTTACAGTTTTGACTCGCTACGATTATACCCTTTTTTGCCTCAACAACAATAAAACACATTAAATCAACTTCATAAGATTTCAGATAAAAAAAGATTGAAGAAAGCTTCCTTAGATTCCCTCAATCTCAATGGTTTATTAGACATTAATAATTAGCGTTCAGATACTTTTTTAGCCAAAGCAAAGTTACCAAGAGTAGCAGAACCATTTTCAGAAACACCTGGTGTCACAATAT
>ENA-OQIC01000213-OQIC01000213.1-human-gut-metagenome-genome-assembly--contig:-NODE-213-length-27189-cov-2.311692_pt1 | contig 27189 bp, 35 predicted proteins | sample MGYA00242572_ERZ504736 | MGnify/ENA primary metagenome ERZ504736 (study PRJEB26092, sample SAMD00036201) | human gut metagenome | host: Homo sapiens | study: EMG produced TPA metagenomics assembly of...
GAGAACGTGGCGGAATTAACACCAAGCTGGAAAAGGCAATGACCATCGGCGGTCTGATTATCGGCGGTATTATTATCTGCATCCTTATCTATATGATTGCATCCGCAGCAGGCTTGATTAAAGGCGGAAGCGGAAAGACAGAGAAGCCAAAGGTAGAGCAGACACAGGAAAAAGAGGATGAAAAACTGGAAGTTCCTGATATTGTAGGAAAATCTGAAGACGATGCGTTAAAAGAGTTAAATGCAAAGCATCTGGGACTGAAAAAGGCGGCGAAGAAGCATCTGATACAGTACCGGAAGGTATGATTGCTCGTCAGGAGCCGAAAGCAGGAACAAAAGTAGAGAAAAATACAAAGGTTACTTATTACGTCAGCACAGGAAAGTCTGAAGAAAAGGAAGAGGTTACTATTCCAACAGGACTTGCCGGAAAAGCTTTAAGCGATGTTCAGGCTGAATTACAGCAGTTGGGACTTAGCAAAGTAACGATTGAAAAGACAAAAAGCGAAGATGTAGCAGTAGGTAAAGTTATTTCTGTAAATCCAAAAGAAGGTACTTCTGTTTCCAAAGACACAGAAGTGACAATTACAGTCAGCATCGGTTCCGGCGATGAAATGGTATCCATACCAAATGTTCGTGGAGTAAAAGCAGCAGATGCACAGGCAACCTTAGAGAAAAAAGGACTGATTGTAACAGTGGAAGAAGCTTATGATGAAAATGCCGGTGTCGGAGAAGGTGAAGTATATGCACAGACTCCAAAGGCAGGAAATCGTGTAGAGGCAGGAACTTCTGTAACAATTAAGGTTCTGAATAAAAATGCTGCTTCCAATGGAAGTGGAGAGACACAGAATGGCGAAAGCGTAGAAGCCGGACAGTGGGCTACACCGGAAGACGTCAACATTGAAAAACCAAGCAATTATCAGGGTGGTCAGGTACGCCTTCGTCTGGTACAGGACGGAGACGGCAGCCAGAGTAGCGGAGGAAAAGTTATTCTTTCCGATAAGGTGCTGGAATTCAGTGAAAAAGGCGGCTACAATGTAGGAAGAATTGTAGGAAAAGAAGGCGTTTCCGAAGGAACATTGTATTTCGATGAAATGCAGGCTGATGGAAATTATAAAGTTTTATATCAGTATCAGTTAGAATTTAAACAAGAATAAGAAAATTTATGCCGATAGTTGGGGCAGGATTTTTAATCCTGTCCCATTTTGCATGTTCGGATAAATTTCTTGACAAATATGTTGTATACGACATACAATGAGATTGTTCTTGAAAGGATTGGTGAAAATAATGAGTGAATTTCGTGATTTTTTAGACGAACAGCTTGAGGATAAAGAGTTTAGAGAAGAATATGAAAATATGTCTCCGGAATTTGATATTATTCGAGCAATGGTAGCAGCAAGAAAAGAGCGAAATATGACACAAAAGGAATTAGCAGAAAAGACAGGGATAACGCAGGCAGATATTAGTCGTATTGAAAACGGTACACGTAACCCTAGCCTTGATATGATTAAAAGATTAGCAAAAGGAATGGGAATGAGGCTAAAATTAGAATTTATTTCAGAGCCAACAAAACGATAATGGAAATTAAAGAGTATATAATATTTACAGTATACAGAAAATGTGATATAACTAGAAAAGCTATAAAGAAATACAGGTAGGTTCAATGCAGGGAAGAATTATAAAAGGAATTGCCGGCTTTTATTATGTAACAGCAGAGTCGGAATTATATGAATGTAAAGCAAAAGGAATTTTCAGAAAAGAAAAAATGAAGCCGCTGGTAGGCGATTTGGTAGAAATAGAAATTTTAGATGAAGAAAAGAAACTGGGAAATATTGTAGATATTTTACCCAGAAAAAATTCTCTTATCCGTCCGGCTGTGGCAAATATTGATCAGGCTCTGGTTATTTTTGCCGCAAAGAGCCAAATCCAAATCTGTCCTTACTAGACCGATTTTAGTGACTATGGAGCGACAGGAAATTCCGGTTCTGATTTGTATCAATAAAGAGGATTTGGCGCTGCCGGAAGAAATAGAGGAAATCAAGACGATTTATCAAAGATGCGGTTATCCTGTCATCTTTACCAGTGCAAGCAAGGAAAAGGGAATTGATGAGCTTCGTGCTGTTTTAAACGGTAAGACCACAGCGGTGGCGGGCCCTTCCGGTGTTGGGAAATCTTCACTGACAAATTTGCTTGCTCCCGGTATCGACATGGAAACGGGAGAAATCAGTAAAAAGCTTGGAAGAGGACGTCACACCACAAGACATTCCCAGCTTATTGAATTGTGGCAGGAAACATATCTTATGGACACACCGGGATTTACTTCTTTTTATGTGGAAAACATGGAAAAAGAGGAGCTTCGTTATTATTTTCCTGAATTTCAGGATTATGAGGGAAGCTGCAGATTTCAGGGGTGTACCCATACCCATGAGCCGGGCTGTATGGTAAAAGAAGCTTTAGAGAATGGTAAAATCAGTCGAAAAAGATACGAAAATTATTTAGAAATGTATAGAGAATTAGAGGAAAAGAGGAGGTATTAGAAATGGAATATCAGTTATCCCCGTCTATCTTGGCGGCAGATTTTTCAAATCTGGGTGAGGAGATTACAAAAGTCGAAAGAGCTGGTGCACGTTGGCTTCATATTGATATTATGGACGGGCAGTTTGTGCCGTCTATCTCTATGGGAATTCCGGTGATTTCATCTATCAGAAAAAGAACAGATTTGTTCTTTGATGTCCATATTATGGCGCTGGATCCAACAGCTCTGATAGAAGACTTTGCAAAGGCAGGAGCAGATTTGATTACCGTTCATGTAGAAGCATGTCCAAATTTGGACAGAACATTGCGTCTTATCAGAGAAAAAGGCTGCAAGGTGGGTGTTGCCATCAATCCGGCTACTTCCGTGCACGTACTGGAAAATGTACTGGAAATCGTGGATATGGTGTTGATTATGACAGTTAATCCGGGATTGGAGGACAGGCATATATTCCTTATTGTGCAAATAAAGTGCGTCAGATACGAGAAATGGCAAAGGAAAGAAATCTGACTTTGGATATTGAGGTTGACGGTGGAATTAACAAAAATACCATTCAGGAGGTAGTGGATGCCGGAGCAAATATTATTGTAGCCGGTTCTGCTGTTTTTCAAGGTGATGTTGATGCAAATGTCAAAGAACTGAAAGGAATTATGGAAAGATAATGAATACCGTACTGATATGTGGCGGATTTTTAGAAGAAGAAACTGCAAAAAGAGCATTGGAAAAAATCAAGCCCGACTGTATTATCGGTATTGATAAAGGCTTGGAATTTTGTTACAGAAATCAGATTTATCCTCAGTATATTCTAGGAGATTTTGACAGTATTGATAAAAAGGTGCTGGATTTCTATGAAAATCAGAAGGAAATTCCGGTGCAGCGATATAAGCCGGAAAAAGATGCCACAGATGCGAGAATAGGTCTGGAACTGGCATTAAAGCTGGGGAGTAAGAGGATTTTCCTGTTAGGGGCAACAGGAGGAAGATTAGACCATTATATGGGGAATTTGCAGTCTTTACAAGTGCCTTTAAAATATGGAGCAAAAGCGTGGATTATTGACAGCCAGAATGTCATTACTGTGTGGGACAGTTCCTTTTCTGTAAAAAACAGGACAGCTTTGGGAAATATATTTCTTTTCTGGCAATGAGTGAAAAAGTGGAAGGAATTACATTAAAAGGCTTTAAATACCCTCTTTTGAAATATACCATGACAAATGATGATGGTATAGGTATTAGTAATGAAATGCAGGAAGATACAGTGTATGTGGAGTTTGAAAGAGGTATTCTTTTGATGATTATGTCGAGAGATAAATAATGAGAAATAAAATGTGGAAATTTTCCGTTTCAATTTGCATATCAAACAATAAGGCCATGGAATTTAACAGACATCGTCTGTTGAATTTCCGTGGTCTTATTGCAGTTAATTGTTAAAAAGTTTCTTCTAATGATGAAATCCATTCTTCGATTGTATTAACTAAAACCATTTGCTGCTTTAAAACAGCTATTCCTGTTTTGGGTATTTTCGGTATATTTTCTTTTTCTTGCAGATTTTGTGCTAAGTACATTTTAAGAATACCTATATTTTCTTTAATTTTGTTGATACATTCTTTTTGCATTTTGGGAGATAGACTGTCTAAATTTACAATTACAGCATTAAAGTCCAAAAAAGATGTATGGGCTTCCCTGCAATCTCTAACATCAACTTTTCAAACTCTTTTTCTCCCGTTTCCGTTAAAGTATACACTGATTTCTCGGGCATTTTTCCCTCTTTTACGACTTCTCCTTTAATAAGTCCCTTTTTTTCCAGTTGAATAACTTTTTTATAAATAGACGGGGTACTGATTTTTACCCATTTAGATATATTTCGATATTCTACTAACTTTTGGATATCGTATGCCCCCATAGGTTCTTTTTTTAACATTCCTAAAACTATCAAATCAATCGTTGCCATCATATTTACCTCTCCATATTTTACAGACTACAAATAAAATAAACCAAAAGCATATACTGTAATTTTATAGTATTTTATCCCTATTGTCAAGACTATTGTGAGGCTTCTATTGACAACTGCTATAAATTATAGTAGTATTTTACGATGAAACTATAATTTATACTACTATAATTTATATTTAATTGAAAGGAGCTTTTACTACAATGAATGAACGTAATAGCAAAATGGAACTTTTAGGAAGCCACCTATCCCCAAAGCGTTAATGGCATTAGGTGTCCCAATTATGATTGGTATGCTGATAAATGCGCTTTACAATTTAGTGGACGCTTATTTTGTCGGTGGATTGGGAGAAAGTCCTATGGGAGCAATATCTATTGTTTTCCCATTAGGGCAGGTCGTAGTTGGACTCGGCTTAATGTTTGGTAACGGAGCAGCGTCCTATCTTTCAAGATTATTAGGAAAAGGCGATAAAAGCACCGCTAATAAGGTTGCAAGTACAGCCTATATGGAAGTGTTTTTGTAGGAGCTATTTTAATTGTTCTTGCAATTATCTTTTTGGAGCCGATTTTGTCACTTTTAGGAGCAACGGACACTATTATGCCTTATGCTCTGACGTATGCAAGAATTTATGTGATTTCCTGCATTTTTAATGTATTCAATGTCACTATGAACAATATTGTTGCAAGCGAAGGTGCAGCAAAAACAACTATGTGCGCTTTGCTTTTAGGTGCAGTAATCAATATGGTTTTAGACCCTATTTTTATTTATACACTTAATATGGGGGTAGCGGGGCTGCTATTGCGACAGCGATTTCACAAATAGTTTCTACGATTGTTTACTTGTTTTATGTTCTTAGAAAGAAAAGTGCTTTTTCATTCAGCCTTAAAGAATTTGTACCCAAAAAAGAAATTATGGTAGAAATATTAAAAATTGGTGTTCCTACATTAACTTTTCAGCTTCTTACCGGTTTGTCTATTGCATTGATTAACAGAGTTGCAAATGGATATGGCGACGCAGTAATCGCCGGAATGGGAGCAGTAACAAGGGTTACTTCTATGGGAACTTTAGTAGTATTCGGATTTTTGAAAGGTTTTCAACCGATTGCAGGATTTAGCTATGGAGCAAAGAATTTTGAACGCTTACGTCAATCAATAAAAGTTTCTATTTTGTGGTCTAGCATTTTTTGTGTAATTGCAGGATTACTTATGGCACTATTCTCTACTCAAATTATTTCACAATTTGCTAATGGAAATGAAGCCATGATTGCTGTTGGGCAAAAATCACTTATGGCAAACGGCTTCTCATTCTTCCCTTTTGGTTTTTATACCGTATATTCTTCATTGTTCCTTGCACTTGGAAAAGGCACTGCCGGCTTTATTCTTGGAGCTTGCCGACAAGGTATTTGCTTTGTTCCTGTTATTCTGTTTCTTCCGACACTTTGGGGAATGAATGGAATATTATATGCGCAGCCGATTGCAGACATAATTTCTGCTATTGTCACAGCTTTTATGGCACTGCATTTCCATAAAGAATTAGCGGAAGCATCTAAAAGCGGGATTATAAAAAAGGAATAAACTTTCAACGTTGAAAATGTTGATTTACATTGAATTTGAAGCTCTATTGTGGTAATCTAAGAATTGCTATATTGGAGCTTCTTGTACATTTATATTACAGAAGAAAAATAAAAGAGATTAACATGATGGTTTGTGGCACTTGTTATGGCACTCGATGAGAGTAACAATAAGCGCAAGCCTATCAAATAAAGGAATTCTAAGGAGGAAAATAGAAAAATGAAATTAGGTATCGTAGGACTTCCTAATGTAGGTAAAAGTACATTATTCAATTCTTTAACAAAGGCGGGGCAGAGTCAGCAAACTACCCTTTTTGTACCATTGATCCCAATGTAGGAATTGTAGCAGTTCCTGACGAAAGATTAAAACTTTTAGGTGACTTTTATCAGTCTAAAAAGGTAACGCCGGCTGTAATTGAATTTGTTGATATTGCCGGTCTTGTAAAGGGTGCGTCAAAGGGTGAAGGTCTGGGAAATCAGTTTTTGGCAAATATCAGAGAAGTAGATGCCATTGTACATGTTGTCAGATGCTTTGAGGATGAAAATGTAATCCATGTAGACGGATGTATTGATCCTCTTAGAGACATTGAAACCATTAACTTAGAGCTGATTTTCTCTGACTTGGAAATTCTGGAAAGAAGAATTGCAAAGACTACAAAGACAGCCAGAATGGATAAAGAAGCGGCAAAAGAATTAGAATTTTTAAAACAGGTAAAAGCGCATTTAGAAGACGGAAAGCCTGCATCTTCCATGGAACTTGACGGAGAAGAGCAGGAGCTTTATATGAAAGAATATAATCTTCTTACGTGGAAACCTGTTATTTATGCAGCAAATGTTTCAGAAGATGATTTGGCAGATGATGCAGCTTCCAACGAGTATGTGGCAAAAGTAAGAGAATATGCAAAAGAAACAGGAAGTGAAGTTTTTGCATTATGTGCAGAAATCGAACAGGAAATTTCTGAGCTGGAAGAAGATGAAAAGAAAGAATTTCTGGAAGATTTAGGTATTCAGCAGTCCGGTCTTGAAAAGTTGATTGTTGCAAGCTACCGTCTGTTAGGTCTTCTGAGCTTCTTAACAGCAGGAGAAGATGAGACAAGAGCATGGACGATTAAGGTAGGTACAAAAGCGCCTCAGGCAGCGGGAAAAATCCATACAGACTTTGAAAGGGGATTTATCAAGGCAGAGGTTGTAAATTATCAGGACTTATTAGATTGCGGCTCTTATGCAGGGGCAAGAGAAAAAGGTCTTGTGCGCATGGAAGGAAAAGAATATGTAGTACAGGACGGAGATGTAATCTTATTCCGTTTCAATGTATAAAAAAGACAGAATGACAAAGGCTAAATAAAAAATACAGAGGTGAATGAATGACAGAGCTTGAACTGAAAGAAGAAATTGAGAAAACAAGAAACGTTTTAAATATGGCAGTAAGAGAGAGATGGGGCTCAGGAAAGGTTTTGGATATCAGCAGAAATCTGGACTGCCTGATAGAAAAGTATATGGAAATACGCAATCAGAAAATGGTTGCGGGACAGTAAAAAAGACTTGTAAAAACAGAAAATTCATCTATAATTAGTGTTGTAGAAATACTACATTTTATCTTCGGATGAGTATACTCCTAATGTTTTAACATCAGTTCGGGTTAAAATGGATGAAATAGGGAGAAAGGAACAAAATTATATGATGAAGAAAGAGATGGGATGCAGGGAAAGACTCATAGATAAAAGAGATGGAGAACATACCAAGAAAACAGAGCGAAAAATAGCGGCGTATTTATTGGGAAACTTTGATAAAAGTCTTCATAGTACACTGTTGGAGCTGGCAGATGAGATTGGCGTCAGTGATGCTTCTATTGTTCGCTTTTGTAAAAGTATTGGTTATACAGGGTTTCAGGAATATAAGATTAACGCAGCGCTGCAAAGTGTGCCGGAACCAAGATTGTACAATCCGTCCTTGTCTGTGGACGATAATCCGGCGGAGATTTGCGATAAAATATTTGCAATAGAAAGCTCTGCATTGGAGCAGACAAAGCAGGAGCTTGATATTTCGGTTATGAATAAGGTCGCTGATGTGCTGTTAAAGGCAAGGTGGATAAATCTGGTAGGGACGGGAGGCAGCGCCATATCTGCAAGAGATTTTCAGCATAAGCTGTTAAAAATCGGTGTGAGGGCAGAATTGCAGGAGGACAAAGATTTGCAGCTTATGTCGCATCCCTTTTGACAGAGGAGGACGTCCTGTTTGCTATTTCACATTCAGGAAGCAATCTGCATGTGGCAGAAACCATAGAGTTAGCACAAAAGAGAAATGCCAAAATAATTACACTGACAATGAAAAGTAAGAACATTTTAGTGGAAAAGGCAGACTATCCTTTGTATGTGGTCAGTGAAAAGACTATTTTTGAGTCGGAGTCCTTTAGCGCTCGTCTGGCACAGCTGGCAATGCTGGATTGTCTGGTTGCTTTGATGGCATTTAAAAACTTTGACGGTTCTCTTGAAGCGATGAAGGCAACGCGTATTGCAACATCTGTAAATAAAGAATAAAAGAATATAGGAATGAAAAGAGATAGGAAGTCGATAGGACTCCTATCTCTTTTTGGTTTCATGGGAAGCTGTGTCCTATGAAACGGATGTAAAATTACTACAAATTAGAGCGAAATAAAGTAGTGAGATTACAAAAATAAGTATAAATATAAGAAAAATACACAATAAAAGCGGTATAAAATTATGAAATACATATAAATATGATAAAAATAGAAAATATATTGTTGTAAAATTACTACATTAGTGCTATAATGCAATTATCAGAAAGGGAAAGGAGAAAGTCATGAAAGCGGTAGTTTTATATTCACCAAATGATTTTAAAACGGTTGAGGATTATCCGAAACCAACAATAGGACCTAATGATATGTTGCTGGAAATGAAAAGAACGGCTATTTGCGGTACTGATATTAGAATTCTGGAAGGAAAGAAAACAAAATCTGTTCGCTATGGACATGTAATCGGACATGAAATCAGCGGTGTGATTTGTGAAGTAGGAGAGAATGTACAGGGATATCAAGTAGGAGACAGAGTTGCTGTGGAAAACGTAATACCGGACGGCTCCTGTGCAATGTGTGTAAGTGGACACGATAATATTTGCCTGAACAGAAAGGCAATTGGATATGAATTTGACGGCGGATTTGCAGAATATGTTCTGCTTCCTCAAGAAGCGATTGAAGGAGGAAATGTAGTAAAACTGTCAGATGATGTTTCTTTTGGAGAAGGTGCATTGATTGAACCATTATCATGCTGTCTGAGAGGACAGAAAAATGCAGGAGTAAAATTTAACGATGTTGTCGTTATTATCGGAGCAGGACCTATTGGTTTGATGCACATTATTTTGGCAAAAGCAGCAGGAGCTCGTAAAGTAATCGTTAGCGAATTAAATGAATTCAGACGTGAAAAAGCTTACGAGTGTGGTGCAGATATTGTTGTAAATTCTGCAGAAGAAGATTTGAAACAGATTGTTATGAATGAAACAGATGGAATTGGAGCAGATGTTGTTTTAATTGCTATTGGAATTCCACAGCTTGTTAATTCTAATTTAGATTGGTAAGAAAGACAGGTTCTGTTTGTCTGTTTGCCGGATTTACAAAAGGTGTTATGGCAGAAATTGATCCAAACTTGATTCATTATGGAGAAATCAATGTATGCGGTTCCAGTGCATATAAACGTCAGGATTATCATGAGGCGGCGCAGATGGTTATGAGCGGAGCAGTAAATCTGAAACCGATTATTACAAAGGTATTTAAACTGGAAGAATTTCAGGAAGCATACGAGGCTGTAAAAAGCGGCAAGGAATTAAAAGTCGAAATTGAACCGTAAAATATAAGAAGAGAAGAATAAAAGCAGACGAAAAGGAGATATGTAATTATGGCAATGATGGGAAAAGATGTAAGATTAGCAAGATTAGTAAATCCAAAGAGCAACAAAATGATGGCAATTACCGTAGACCATGCAATTTCCAGAGGAATTGCACCTATGACAGGTCTTCATGATATTCAGGGAGCGATTGATAAAATTGTTGCAGGAAAACCGGATGCGATGACTATGACAAAGGGTATTCAGGAAAGATGCTGGGGCCCATATGTTGGTTCAGGTATTTCTGTATTACAGAAAATTTCCAATTATTCTCCTACTGCACCTACCAATGATATTGTATTCGGATGTGTAGACGCAGCTATCCGCATGGGAGCAGATGCAGTATCTATGGGAGCTATGACCTTAGGAGATTTCCAGAATGAACAGTTTGAAAGAATTGGAGAAGTATCTGACTACTGTGACCGTATGGGAATGCCTTTAATCGGACATATTTATCCAAAGGGAGAAAGCGTACCAACAGATGAAAGAACCTCATGGGAAAATATTGCATACTGTGTACGAAGCGCTTGCGAATTAGGTATGGATGTTGTAAAAACAACATATACAGGAGATCCAGAAAGCATGGCAAAAGTTGTAGCATGTGTACCATCTTCTTTCAGAATTGTAATTCAGGGTGGCGATTCCTGTAAAACATTAGATGACTACCTTCAGATGACAAGAGATGCCATGGATTGTGGTGTAGGCGGTGTTACAATGGGAAGATTTGTATGGGATTACAAAGATGTAACAGCTCTTGTAATTGCACTTCGCTATATTATTCATGAAGGATATAGTGTAAAAGAAGCAAAAGAGCTTCTGGCACAGTTAGAGAACGATAAAAATTACGAACAGTTTTAAGAAAACAGAAAGTAAGGGCGGGTTATAAGTTATGGAAAAGGAATACTTACTGGGAGTAGATGTAGGAACTACAAGTATAAAAGTAGCAATTATTGATAAAAATGCAAAGCTTCTGGGAATTAGCAGCAGCTCTTATCCTCTTATTACACCGAATCAGGATTATGTTCATATTGATACTGAGGGCATGTGGCAGGCGTACTTAAAGTGTATAAGACTGTTGCTTCAGGGGAAGGGGATTTCTCCTGAAAAAATAGCAGGTATTGGAATTTCCAGCTTATGCCCCGGTCTTGCTGCTATGGATGAAAAAGGAAATATTTTAGTAGAGCCTATTATTTATTCCGACAGACGAAGCACAGAAGAAGCAGAAATAATAAAAGCAGCAGTGGGGGGTGAAAAGCTCTTTGATATTACAGCAAACAACTGTATGGCAGGAGCACATTCCGGTACTTCCATGCTGTGGATTAAGAGAAATTTACCGGAAATTTATGAGAAAACAAAATATTTGGTCATATTAATACTGTTTTGGCACAGAAAATGACTGGGAATTTTGCAATAGATTATTCCAATGCTTCTTATACAAATTTATTTGAAACACAGAAAGGTCATAAAGGACAGTGGTCTGATTACCTTTGTGAAACTATCGGAATTGCAAAAGAAAAATTACCGCCATTGATGAATTCTTCTGAAGTAGTAGGCGGTCTTATAAATGAAGATATTATTTCACTGGGAATTTCCAAAGGAACTCCGGTGGTAATCGGAGGAGCAGATACACCTTGTGCTACTTTGGCAGCAGGTGTAAAAGCCAATGGAGATGCTTGTGAGTCAGTAGGAACAACAAATGTTTTGACTATTTGTGTAGATAAGCCAAAGTTTGATAAAAGTTTTATCAATCGTTGCCATGTGGTAGAAGGAACTGGATTTACCAGGGGCTATGTCTTATACAGGAGCAGCCTATCAGTGGTTTCGTGATAAATTTTGTCAGGATTTAATGGAAGAAGCAGCAGGAAGCAAGAAAAATTCTTTTACACTTATGAATGAAGAAGCAGAGAAAGCAGCCCCCGGATGTGGCGGAGTTGTTTTTCTTCCCTATATGCAGGGAGAAAGAAGCCCTGTATGGGACCCCTATGCAAGAGGTGTATTTTTCGGAGTATCTTTAAAAAGTGAAAGAAAAGAATTTAATCGTGCAGTTATGGAAGGCTGTGATTATGGCCTTCGCCAATTATGTGAAATCGCAGAGAAAGTAACAGGGGAAAAATTAGAGAAATTTGCATCTATCGGAGGAGGAGCAAAAAGCGACCTCTGGGCACAGATGAAAGCAGATATTACAGGAAAAACCATAGAAATTTTGGACATGAACGATATGGCACCTGTGGGAGCTGCATTGCTGGCTGGAGTGGGAGCAGGAATTTTTAAAGATCCGGTAGAAGCTTCTGAAAAGGTAGAGAAAAAACTATATAAGAAAGTTACCAGCAGTGATAAGTATCAGGATGTTTATGAAAAGAATTATCAAATTTACATTCGATTATATCAGCAGGTGAAGGAGCTTTACAAAATTAATACAAATTTGAAATAGGAGAGGGATTACGTATGAAGAAAAAATTTTAGCGGGAATACTTACTATGGCAATGCTGTGCACAGGATTAGTAGGATGTGGAAGTAAAAATGAAACAGTGGATGGAGACTCTAAAGAGAAAAAAGTTAGTATTACTATTTCTGTTCCAGACCCTGATGTATCCTATATTTATCAGGCAGCAGAGGAATTTGCAAAGCGTGCCAACGAGTATTCAGATGGAAGCCTTGAATTTAAAGTGTCTGGAAATGGCTCTTTGTACGGTGGTGATACAGCAGCAGGTATTAAACAGCTTTCAGCAGGATCTTTACAGATGTTGATATTGGCAAGTTCTGTTTATGCAAGTTTTGAACCTGGATATAATGTGATTTCTGTTCCGTATATGTTTGATGATCAGCAGCAGTTTTTGGATTACTTAAACAGTGATGTGGGAACAGAATTAATGAACAGAGTATCAGATATGGGTATTACAACAGTTGGTAAATGGACAAGATCTATGCGTAAAGTAACCAATTCTGTTCGCCCTGTAAATGCACCGGAAGATTTAGATGGTATGGTATTACGAGTTCCAAATAACTCCTTGTATGTAGAATTCTTCGGAGCATGTGGTGCAGTTACAACACCAATGAATTTCTCAGAGGTTTACAATGCGTTACAGCTAAATACTTTGGATGGACAGGAAAACCCAATTGACGTACCATATTCTAATAAATTTTATGAGGTACAGAAATACATATCAGGAACAGATCACATGGCTGATGCATGGCTTGTGGGAATTAACAGTAAATTGTATGACAGTTTAAGTGACAAGCAGCAGGAGGCAATTACAAAAGCAGGTGAAGAAGTACAGCAGTGGAATGTGGAATTTATGGAAAAGAAGACCAGAAAGCACTGGATACTTTAAAAGAAAACGGTATGGAATACAATGACATTTCAGAGGAAGACCGTGAAAAATTTGTTGAAGTTTCTAAATCTTGCTATGACAAATTTAAAGAGCTGATTAAAGATGATGAGCTGTTTGACGCTACTGCTGAATTTTGTGGTAAAGCAGAATAGAGCAATGGGGGAATTTTCATGGAGAAAAAGAAAAGTGTCATTTCAAAGGTATTTGGATGTGTAAATAAAGTAGAAAATGTAATTTTGGCAATTATGGTTGTGGGAATGCTGGTGACTATTCTTTTGCAGATTATCGGACGTGTAATCGGACATCCCTTCCCATGGACAGAAGAAACCAGCCGTTACCTGTTTTTATGGATGATGTTTGTGGCTTTGGCATCAGGATTTAATCAGGCAGAGTCATCTCGTGTTACCTTGCTTTTACAGGTAGGACCTAAGTGGCTGAAAAAATTCAGTGAAATTTTATATGCGGTAATTGTTGTTGCATTTTTCGGATTTATGATTATATGGGGTATTGAAGTTGTACGCCAGCAGATTATGATGAAGGAAATGGGAACAGCATTGGCAATTCCTATGTGGGTAATCGGTATTTGCCAGCCCATAGCAGGTGTGCTTGGAATTATCGGTGTGGCAGAAAGTTTCCTTGAACACCACGAAAAGGTGGCAATCGGAGACAAAGAAACAGAAAAACAAAAGGCATTGGAACAGGGGTGATAGATTATGAGTTGGGCATTGATTATTATTTTCATTGTATTGATGTTTCTGGGAGTACCCATTGCAGTATCTTTGGGAGCATCAGCAGTTATCTGCATTGTAACCATGTCTGATATACCGCTTTCCTTAGCTGCACAGTCTATGTTTACATCTATGAACAGCTTTATTATGGTTGCTGTTCCTCTGTTTATTCTGTGCGGTTCATTGATGGACGAGGGCGGTGTGGCAGATAAGATTTACGGACTTGCAGAAGCTCTGGTTGGCTGGATTTACGGCGGATTAGGTCATGTATCGGTTGTGGTAAATATGATTTTTGCGGGGATGTCCGGTTCTTCTGTGGCAGCGATTGCATCTATCGGTAAGATGAGTATTAACGCCTTGAGCAAAAAAGGATATCCAAAGGATTATGCAACGGCAATCAACTTGTCCGGTTCTATGTTGGCTTCCGTTATTCCGCCCAGTATTTTGATGATTAACGCAGCGGCAACGGCAAATGTTTCCATCGGAAAAGCTCTTTTGGCAGGTTTAATTCCGGGAATTATTATCGGATTGATTTTTATGGTGTATAATTACTTATACTGCAAGAAGCATGGAATTGGAGACCGTACTTCTTTTGAAGCCAAAAAGCTGGGAAAAGCGTTTATAAATGCAATTCCTGCACTTTTGACACCGGTTATTTTATTAGGCGGCGTATATACAGGCTTTTACACACCCACAGAAGGTGCGGCTATTGCCGTTGTTTACACGATTTTAGTATCCATTTACGTATACAAAAATTTGACATGGAAAGATATTCCGAGAATTATCTGTAAAAACGCAAGATCCACAGGAACAATCTTATTCGTGGCAATCGCAGCAAAACCGGCATCTTTACTCTTTGAGTTAGATGACTTCCGTCAAAGGTAGCTAATATGATTACAGGAATATCAGATAATCGTATTATCATTATGTTTGTGTTATACGCATTCTTAATTGTTGTAGGTATGTTTATGGATGCAACGGCAGCTATCTTCATTTTAGTACCGATTTTATTGCCGGCAGTACAGGCAGTAGGCGTATCACCGTTATTCTTTGTAGTATTTTTAGTTATTACATTATCCTTTGGTTTGATTACACCACCTGTCGGAGTATGCTTGTATGCAGCGGAAAATGTTACGGGAATACCTCTTGAGAGGATTATAAAGGCATCTGTACCGTGGATTTGCTGATTGCAATTTCTCTTTGCATCTTTATTATATTCCCGCAGATTATCACGGCTCCGGTAGAATTGATTTTCGGAGCATAGCAGTAAGGAGGTTTTTATATTATGAAAATTGTTGTATTAGACGGTTACACAGAAAATCCCGGCGATTTAAGCTGGGATGCTCTGAAAGAATTTGGAGAGCTTGTTGTATATGACAGAACACCCGTAGATAATGACGAGGAAATTATTTCCCGCATTGGAGACGCCGAGGTAGTCTATACCAATAAAACACCGATTAACAAGCATGTAATTGACACCTGTAAAAACATGAAGATGATTAGTCTGCTGGCAACCGGTTACAATGTAGTGGATTATCAGTATGCAAAGAAAAAAGGAATACCGGTTACCAATGTGCCGACTTACGGAACAGCATCCGTAGGACAGTTTGCAATGGCGCTTTTGCTGGAAATCTGTCACCACATCGGACACCATAATGAAACAGTACATGAAGGCAAATGGCAGAACCATGAAGACTGGTGCTACTGGGATTACCCTTTAATTGAGCTGGATAATAAAACAATGGGTATTATCGGATTTGGAAAAATCGGACAGACAACAGGTAAACTGGCAAAAGCTTTAGGTATGCATGTTCTTGCTTATGATTCTTATCCGAATGAAAACGGAAAAGCCATTGCAGAATATGTATCTTTAGATGAATTACTGGAAAAATCAGATGTGATTGCGCTGCATTGTCCGTTGTTCCCCGAGACAGAAGGAATTATTAATAAAGAGAATATTGAGAAGATGAAAGATGGCGTTATTATTCTGAATAATGCCAGAGGCCCTCTTGTAGTAGAACAGGATTTGGCAGATGCTTTAAATTTAGGAAAAGTCTACGCAGCAGGACTGGATGTAGTTTCTACAGAGCCTATTAAAGGTGATAATCCTCTGTTAAAAGCGAAAAATTGTATTATTACACCTCATATTTCATGGGCTCCAAAGGAAAGCAGACAGAGAATTATGGATTGTGCGTATGAAAATCTGAAAGCTTATGTGGAAGGTAATCCACAGAATGTTGTGAATAAATAGGTAGAAAAGAGGCAGGTCATGAACAGGCAAATTGAATTTGAACACTTAAATCTTTCAAAATGGATACCTGATGAGGAATTAAAAAATTTCAAGTCTACGGTAAATCATGCAAGAGATACTCTTGTGAAAAGAGATGGAGCAGGAAATGATTTTACAGGTTGGCTGGATCATCCTGTAACGTATGATAAAGAAGAATTTGAAAGAATTTTAAAAGTAGCAGAAGAAATCCGACAGAATTCTGATGTACTTTTAGTAGTGGGAATTGGCGGTTCTTATTTAGGCGCAAGAGCTGCAATTGAATTTTTGCATCATAGCTTTTTTAACAGTTTGCCGGATGAAAAACGAAAAGCACCCCGTATTTATTTTTGCGGAAACTCGAATTCCTCAAAATATCTGGCAGACTTGGAAGATATGTTGGAAGGATGTGATTTCTCTGTTAATGTGATTTCAAAATCAGGTACAACTACAGAGTCAGCAGTAGCTTTTCGAATAATTAAGAAAAAATTAGAAGAAAAGTATGGAAAAGAAGAAGCTGCAAAACGTGTTTATGCCACCACAGATAAGGCAAACGGTGCATTGAAGAAAATGGCAGACAAAGAAGGATATACCTGCTTTGTGATACCGGATGATATAGGAGGCAGATATTCTGTTCTCACAGCAGTAGGTCTTTTACCTATTGCCGTTAGTGGAGCAGATATAAAAGCTTTGATGCAGGGCGCAGCAGATATGCGTCAGAGAGTGTTGGAAGCACCTTACGAAGAAAATCCCTCTTTACAATATGCGGCATGTCGCAACCTTCTTTTAAGAAAAGGAAAAGAAATTGAGCTTCTGGCAAATTATGAACCAAGCTTCATTATTTTTCTGAGTGGTGGAAACAGCTCTATGGAGAAAGCGAAGGAAAAATCAGAGAGGTCTGTTCCCTGCATCCGTAGATTTAACCACAGATTTACATTCTATGGGGCAATATATACAGGATGGAGCAAGAATTTTGTTTGAAACAGTTCTGTATGTGGAAGAAACGGAAAAGAAAGTTTTTATTCCTGAGGAAGCAGAAGATTTAGACGGATTGAATTATCTGGCAGGAAAAAGTGTAGAATTTGTAAATCATGCGGCAATGGAAGGAACAATTTTAGCCCATGAAACAGGAAATGTGCCTGTAATGCGGATTAAAATTCCAAAACAGGATGCGTATACATTAGGTCAGATGTTCTACTTTTTCTGGTTTGCCTGTGGAGTGAGCGGTTATATCGGAGGAATTAATCCTTTTGATCAACCGGGAGTAGAGAGTTATAAGAGCAATATGTTTGCCCTTTTAGGCAAACCGGGATTTTAAAATTGTAAAAAAGACTGTCGTTTTGTGGCAGTCTTTTTATTAGCTGAAATATTTCTTGACTTTCAAATCTTACAGATGTAAGATTAAAGAAAAAATGAAATAATTCAGGTAGGAGGGCTTTATGAAGAAGAAAAAAAGAAGGCAAAAAAAGTTCAAATATGCAATAATTAGTTTAAGTATACTGGTAATTTTTGCCGTTGTCGGAATTTTTGCTTTTCGGGTAATGACAAAAGAAAAACCGGAAGATTTACTGAAGGAATATATGGCGCATATTGAAAAGAAAGAATATGAAGAAATGTATTCCATGATTGACACAAAATCTGTAAAAGAAGAAAAATTTCTGGAGAGAAATTCGAAAATTTATGAGGGAATGGAAGTTGAAAATTTAAAAATTACAGAAATTCAGGTGGGGAAAAAGGAAGGAAAAGAAGTTCCTGTTTCTTATCATACAGCCTTTGATACATTGGCAGGCGTTGTGGAATTTGATAATAAAGCTGTTTTTGTTGATACAAAGGAAGGTTATAAATTACGCTGGAAGGACAGTTTAATCATACCAAATCTCACAAGAACAGATAAAATACAGGTGGAGACCATACCGGCACAGAGAGGTCAGATATTAGACAGAAACGGAAGGATGCTTGCAGGAAAAGGACTTGCAACCTCTGTGGGAATTGTGCCGGGCAAATTAGAAAATAAAGAAGAAGCATTTCAGAAATTAGGGGAAATCCTGCAAATTCAACCGGAGGGAATACAGAGTAAATTAGAAGCAGAATGGGTAAAAGAGGACTCTTTTGTACCTGTTGCAACTATTTCGGGAGAACAGGAAACAGAAGACAAGCTGTTGGAAATTTCCGGAGTTATGCTTTCCGATGTGGAGGTGCGCAGCTATCCCTTGAAGGAGGCAGCGTCTCATTTAATCGGCTATGTGCAGGCAGTGACGGCAGAGGATTTGGAAGCCCATAAAGGAGAAGGATATCATGCTAACAGCGTAATCGGAAGAAGCGGTATGGAAGGTCTTTTTGAGAAACGTTTAAAGGGGCAGGACGGATGCAAAATCTCTATTTTTTCCGAAGATGGAACAGAAAAGGAAGTTGTGGCAAGCAAGATAAAAGAAGACGGAGAGAACATTCTATTAACCATTGATGCAGAGCTTCAAAAAAGCTTATACGAACAGTTTCGGGAGGATAGAGGATGCTCTGTGGCAATTCATCCGTACACAGGGGAAGTATTGGCTTTGGTGAGCACACCGTCCTTTGATAACAATGAATTTATTACGGGAATGTCTTCGGAAAGATGGACAAGCTTAAATGAAGATGCAAATTTGCCTTTATATAATCGCTTTCGGCAGATTTGGTGTCCGGGTTCTTCTTTGAAACCCATCGTGGCCGGAATAGGACTGAAAACAGGTGCTTTTACACCGGAGGAAGACTTTGGAAACGAGGGACTTTCTTGGCAGCAAAGCTCCTCATGGGGAGATTATAAAGTGACGACCTTGCATGTTTACGAACCGGTTATTTTGAAAAATGCGTTGATATGTTCAGACAATATTTACTTTGCAAAGGCAGCCTTAAAAATCGGTCAGGAGAACTTTATGAAGGGCTTGGAAGGGCTTGGATTTAAACAGGAATTGCCTTTTGAAATTCAAATGTCACCGTCTCAGTATGCCAATAACGGGCAGATTGAAACAGAAATTCAACTGGCGGACAGCGGTTACGGACAGGGACAGATTTTAGTCAATCCGCTGCATCTGGCAAGTATGTATACTGCCTTTTTAAATGACGGAAATATGCTCAAGCCTTCTCTGGAATATCAGGAGGAAAAGCAGGGAGAAGCATGGCTGGAGGGCGTATTTTCACCGGAACATGTAAAGGCAATTATGGAAGGGCTGATTGGGGCGGTAAATGATCCAAACGGCACAGGCTATGCTCTGCGCAGAGATGATATTTTACTGGCAGGAAAGACAGGAACTGCAGAAATCAAGGACTCTCAGGAAGACACAGAGGAACGGAAATCGGCTGGTTTTGCAGCTTTACCGCAGAAAAAGAGGCAGAAAAACCTATTATGCTTATCAGTATGGTAGAGAATGTAAAGGATTTAGGAGGAAGCGGCTATGTAGTGGGCAAGGATAAGGCGGTTCTTGAGCAGTATTTTGAGCGTGAGGAATAACGAAATTACCGTTGACAGTAAAAGGTGTAAATTATATAATAAGGGCGCATGAAAACGAAGTAAAAAACAGTAAAATACGGATGGGAAAAAATATGAAAAGTGTGATTATAGGAATTGCCGGAGGAACAGGCTCCGGAAAGTCAACGTTTACAAACCGATTAAGAGATGAATTTAAAGATAATGTAGCAGTCATTTATCATGATAATTATTATCGTGACCAAGTGATATACCTTTAGAGGAGCGTAAGAAAACTAATTACGACCATCCGGATGCAATGGAAACCGAGCTTTTGGTACAGCAGCTTCAGGAGCTGAAGGAAGGCAAGAGCATACAATGTCCAGTATATGATTATACACAGCATAATCGTTCCGGTGAGGTTCAGACCGTTGAACCGAAAAAGGTTATTCTTTTAGAGGGAATTCTTGTGTTGGCAGATGAACGTCTGCGGGATTTGATGGATATTAAAATCTATGTAGAAGCAGATGCGGACGAGAGAATTTTACGCCGTGTTATTCGAGACGTAAAGGAAAGAGGAAGAGATATCGAAGGCGTGGTAGAGCAGTATCTGACAACGGTAAAGCCTATGCACTATTTATATGTAGACCTACCAGAAGTACGGCAGATATTGTAATCAACAGCGGTATGAATTCCACAGCTTTTGAATTGGTGAAAAATACCATACAGAAAATTTTAGACAGTGAAGAATAAAAGGGAGTTGTTACTTTAGGTGCATATCAAAAATATTTATACATTTTATGCTCAGTCTGTGCTCACTTTGAGCTTGTAATCTCAAAGCGTGCTCGACAAATTCGCTAAAAGTGTATAAATATTTCTGTATGACATTTAAAGTGACAACTCCTTTTGCGTACACAGCAACAGAAAAGCAGTTGACAAAAAATGAAAAAACTCTTGCATAATCGAAAAAGTAGATGTATAATTATGCAAAATAAAATTTTAAATATACATAAAAGTAAGAATTTTATGAAAGACAGGATAGAGAGAAAGGAAGAATGAGATGATTAAAGTAGGAATTATTGGCTCTACGGGATATGCAGGCGGAGAACTTGTAAGAATTTTAACCGGGCATAAAAATGCAGAAATTAAATGGTATGGTTCCAGAAGTCATCTTGACAAAAAGTATGCGGACGTTTACAGAAATATGTTTCAGATTGTAGATGCCGCCTGTATGGACGACGATATAGAAACACTGGCAGAACAGGTAGATGTAATCTTTACCGCAACGCCACAGGGACTGTGTTCTTCTCTTGTGAATGAAGAAATCCTTTCAAAAGTTAAAATCATAGATTTAAGTGCTGACTTTCGTTTAAAAGATGTGTCTGTCTATGAAAAATGGTATAAAATCACACATAAAAGTCCACAGTTTCTTCCAGAAGCAGTATACGGATTATGTGAAATCAACAGGGAAAAAATTAAAAATGCAAGGCTTGTGGCAAACCCGGGATGTTATACTACCTGTTCCATTTTGTCGGCATATCCCCTTGTAAAAGAAGGCTTGATTGACACAGATACCTTGATTATTGATGCAAAATCCGGTACCTCCGGAGCAGGACGGGGAGCAAAAATTGACAATCTTTTCTGTGAAGTAAATGAAAATATGAAAGCGTATGCCGTTGGAAATCACCGTCATACACCGGAGATAGAAGAACAGTTGGGATATGCGGCAGGAGAGGAAATTGTTTTGAATTTCACCCCTCATCTTGTACCAATGAACAGAGGAATTTTAGTTACAGAGTATGCAAAACTAAAAAAAGAAGTTACTTATGAAGAAGTAAAAAAAGTCTATGATAAATACTATGGTGAAGAAAAATTTGTTCGTGTTTTGGAAAAGAATGTATATCCGGAAACAAAATGGGTAGAGGGAAGCAATTATACAGATATCAGTTTTCAGATTGATGAAAGAACCAACCGAATTATTGTCATGGGCGCTCTTGACAATCTGGTAAAAGGTGCGGCAGGTCAGGCAGTACAGAATATGAATTTAATGTTTGGATTAGATGAAAAAGAGGGACTTGAGCTTATTCCCATGTTTCCATAGGAGAGGTGACAGCATGATAAGAACAATGGTAATTGAGGACTACGAGGAAGTATACAGCTTATGGAAAAGATACAGGGATTTGGAATTCGCAGTATTGATGACTCAAAAGAAGGAGTGAGAAAATTTCTGGAAAGAAATCCAAATACCAGTGTAGTAGCAGTGGAAAATTCGAAAATTGTGGGGGCAATTTTATGTGGACATGACGGACGCAGAGGCTGTCTTTATCATGTATGTGTAGATGAAAAATATCGAAGAAAAGGGATTGGAAAAGCCATGGTGGTGGCGGTTATGGATGCACTGCAAAAAGAAGGAATTAACCATGTTTCTTTAATTGCTTTTGCTCAGAACGATATCGGAAATACCTTTTGGAATACTATTGGATGGCAGCAAAGACAGGACTTAAACTATTATGATTTTATTTTAAATACAGAGAATATTACACAGTTTAATGTGCAGCAGGAGGGATAAAATGAAGAAAATAAAGGGCGGAGTAACTGCCGCAAAAGGGTTTGAAGCAGCGTCCGCAGCAGCGGGAATTAAATATCAGGGAAGAACCGATATGGCTTTGGTATATAGCCAAAAGCCTTGTGAAGCAGCCGGTACTTTTACCACAAATGTGGTGAAAGCAGCCCCTGTAAAATGGGATAAAAAAGTAGTGGAAAGTAACGTCAAGCCACAGGTTGTTGTTATCAATTCCGGAATTGCCAATGCCTGTACAGGAGAAACAGGAATGGAATGCTGCAAGGAAGTGGCAAAAGAGGCGGCAAAAGCGCTGGAAACCGAAATGGAAAGCGTACTAATCGGCTCTACCGGAGTGATTGGCATGCAGCTTCCGGTAGAAAAGATGAAGGACGGTGTGCATTTACTTGCCAAAGAAAAAGCGGAAGGCTTGGAAATGGGAAATTTGGCTGCGAAGGCGATTATGACTACGGATACAAAAGAAAAAGAAGCGGCAGTAACCATTGAACTTGACGGAACAACCGTGACTATTGGCGGAATGGCAAAGGGCTCAGGCATGATACATCCCAATATGTGTACCATGCTGGCGTTTATTACAACAGATGCGGTGATTTCAAAAGAAGCGTTGCAGGCGGCTTTGAGCAGTGATGTGGAAGAAACCTATAACATGATTTCTGTGGATGGAGACACCTCTACCAATGACACAGTTTTGCTTTTAGCCAACCAGATGGCAGGAAATAAGGAAATTCAAAAAGGCACAAAGGAGTTTGAAATTTTTAAAGAAGCCCTTCATGAAGTCAATACAACCTTGGCAAAGAAAATCGCCGGTGACGGAGAAGGAGCTACCGCTCTTTTGGAGGTGACGGTTCAGGGAGCAGAGACGAAGCAACAGGCAAAAACGTTGGCAAAATCTGTGATTTGCTCCAATCTTACGAAAACAGCCGTTGCGGGACATGATGCCAACTGGGGAAGAATTTTATGTGCAATGGGATACGCAGGAGTGGAATTTGAACCGGAAAAAACAGATTTATTTATCCAAAGCAGCGCAGGGGAAATGAAGCTTGTAGAAAACGGAATGGCGCTGGATTACAGTGAGGAAAAAGCAACAGAAATCTTATCACAGGCAGAGGTTTGTGTTGTGGCAGATATAAAAACAGGAACAGAAAAAGCAACAGCGTGGGGCTGTGATTTGACACATGGATATATTGACATCAATGCAGATTATAGGAGCTAAGAAGATGAATAAAAATATGGAAAAATATCTTGAAAAAGCAAAGGTTTTAGTAGAGGCTCTGCCTTATATTCAGAAGTTTAACAGAAAAATTATCGTAGTAAAATACGGCGGAAGCGCCATGACGGACGAAGCCTTAAAAAGAAAGGTAATCGAAGATGTAACTCTTTTAAAACTGGTTGGATTTAAGCCTATCGTAGTACACGGCGGAGGCAAGGAAATCAGCAAATGGGTGGCAAAAACCGGCAAAGAGCCACAGTTTATCAATGGTCTTCGTGTAACAGACGAAGAAACTATGGAAATTGCAGAAATGGTTTTGGGAAAAGTAAATAAAAGTCTGGTACAACTGGTGGAAAGTCTGGGTGTCCGTGCCATTGGAATTAGCGGAAAAGACGGCGGTCTTTTAAAGGTAGAAAAGAAGTATTCAGATGGAAAGGATATTGGATTTGTAGGAGAAATTAAAGAGGTAAACAGCAGCGTTTTATACGACCTTTTGGAAAAAGATTTCCTTCCGATTGTGTGTCCGGTGGGGCTGGATGACGAGTGGAATACTTATAATATCAATGCAGATGATGCAGCTTGCGCTATTGCAAAAGCAATGCACGCAGAGAAGCTTGCGTTCCTGACAGATATGGAGGGCGTTTATAAAGATCCTTCTGATCCATCTACTTTAATTTCTGAATTGTGGGTAAAAGATGCAGAGAAATTGATGGAAACAGGCTGTATTGGAGGGGGAATGCTCCCGAAATTACACAGTTGCATTGATGCTATTGAGAACGGAGTTTCCCGTGTGCATATTTTAGACGGACGTATTCCACATTGCCTGTTGCTGGAGATTTTCACCAATAAAGGAATTGGAACTGCCATTTTGCAGGAAGGAGAAAATAAGTATTATGATGAATAAAAGTATAGAAGCTTCAGAAGAAAATCTACTTCATATTTACAATCGTTTTCCTATTGCTTTTGAACACGGAGAAGGCATGTATTTATATGACGAAAACAGTAAAAAATATCTGGATTTTGGGGCGGGATTTGCTGTTTCTGCGCTGGGATACGGAAATAAAAAGCTGGCAAAAGCGTTAAAAAAACAGATTGATTTACTCTATCATACTTCCAATCTGTATTATCATAAGAACTGTGCCGAGCTGCCGAAAAATTAAATCAATACGCACAGATGGATAAAATATTTTTTACAAACAGCGGCGCTGAAGCCATAGAAGGAGCGTTGAAAACAGCCAGAAGATATGCGTATAATAAAAAATCCGGCAAATATCAATTTATTGCCATGGAAAATTCTTTTCACGGACGTACCTTCGGAGCGTTGTCTGTCACAGGGCACGAGGCATACAGAACGCCTTTTGAACCCTTAGTTCCGGTGTGTCTTTTGCAGAATTTAACAACATTGAAAGTGTAAAAAAACTGGTTACAGATAGGACTTGTGCCATTATTTTAGAGCCAATTCAGGGCGAAGGCGGTATTCATCCGGCAACACAGGAATTTATGGAAGCAGTCCGAAAGCTCTGCGACGAAAAGGATATTTTGTTGATTTTTGATGAAGTGCAATGCGGTATGGGAAGAAGCGGTTCTATGTTTGCATGGCAGGGCTACGGAGTGAAACCGGATATTCTTGCAATGGCAAAAGGAATTGGAAGCGGTATTCCGGTAGGCGCTTTTGCAGTGACAAAAAAGGTAGCGGAAAATTCCTTAAAACCGGGAGACCACGGAGCAACCTACGGAGGAAATCCGTTAGCATGTAAAGCTGTAAAAACAGTTCTCGATATCTTTGAAGAAGAAGATATTTTAGGACATGTAAAAGAAATTACCCCTTATTTGGAAGCCAAATTAGACAGTTTAACAGAAGAATTGGACTGTGTTTTGGAAAGAAGAGGGAAAGGTCTGATACAGGGGATTGTTTTGAAACAGCCGGTAGCAGAAGTGTGCACAAAAGCCATGGAGGAAGGATTACTGGTCATTCAGGCACAGGGAAATGTACTGCGTCTTGTACCGCCTCTGATTGTGGAGAAAGAGCACGTGGATGAAATGATAGAAAAACTGAAAAAAGCATTGCGTTAAAAAAGAGCGGGGAACATTTTATGCGTTTTTCCATAAAATATTACTGTAATGTCATAACAGAAAAATTTCTGTTTATGTATAGGGGTGAAATTATGGATAATTATCGTATGAATTATGGAGTTTCCCGCTCTTGTAATTGTAAAATGAAACCAAGGGAAATGCCGACGCAAGCCTCTTGTATGCCGAGAACTGCGTCCGACTGTTGTTGTGATAAAATTGAAGATATGGGCGTTTATGCACATACAGACCATCTTCCTTTAGCCATGGCTTATGTACCGTGTCAGAATTTTATCAATACGTTTCACTTGCAAAAAGCGCTTCAGGTAGGAACGATTTTTCCTGAGCTTTGTATGCCGTTCTGTGGAAAGAGAGGTGTTTGCAGATGACGAAAAATGATATGTATGCAAGAAAAGAGCTTCTGCAAAAGATTAATGAAGTGAGCTTTGCGGTGAACGATATTACCTTATATCTGGATACCCATCCTTGTGATGAAAAAGCCCTTGCTTATTATGATGAAATGTCAGAAATGCGAGAAAAAGCATTGAAAGAATATGCAAGACTTTACGGACCGTTGACCATTGATACCGCAAAGGATACTTGTAGTCGTCGGTGGGAATGGGTAATGCAGCCGTGGCCGTGGGAAGGAGGATGCTAAGGTATGTGGAATTATGAAAAAAGATTACAGTTTCCTGTAAATATCAAAAAGCCGGATGCCAGAGCTGCTCAGGTGATTATGAGCCAGTATGGAGGACCGGACGGAGAAATGGGAGCATCTATGCGATATCTTTCCCAGAGATTTACTATGCCGAACAGAGTGGCAATGGGGACTTTAAATGACATTGCAACAGAGGAGCTGGCACACCTTGAAATGGTTTCGACTATCGTGCATCAGCTTACCAAAAACCTGTCTATGGAAGAAATCGAAAAATCAGGATTTGCACCTTACTATGTAGACCATACCGTAGGAATATGGCCTCAGGCAGCAGGCGGAATTCCTTTTAATGCCTGTGAGTTTCAGTCAAAAGGCGATCCGATTACAGACTTATTTGAAGACATGGCAGCAGAACAAAAGGCGCGTACCACCTACGACAATATCCTGCGTCTGGTAGATGATCCGGATATTATTGAGCCGATTAAGTTTTTAAGAGCCAGAGAAATTGTGCACTTCCAGCGTTCGGTGAAGCTTTAAGATGCGTGCAGGAGGAACTGGACTCTAAAAACTTCTATGCTTTTAATCCCAGCTTTGATATGCCGTGTAAAGCAAGCTGTAAGGATAATTGTAATCGATAATTTGGTTTTGGATACAGTCTCGGTTAAAATACCGGGGCTGTATTTACATAGAATAGAAGGATAAAAACTCCATATAATAATGAAAAAGGGGTTTTATATGAAAGCATTGAAAAGAGATATTGGAATAGGTATTGTATTTTCTGTTATTGTAGGTACGCTGGCACATTTTGTCTATGAATGGACGGGAAAAATCCCATAGCAGCCATCTTTTTCCGATAGATGAGTCTGTATGGGAGCATGTAAAATTATTGTTTTCCCAACCCTGTTGTATGGGTTATTTTTAATAAAGAAATGGAAAGAAGCGTATCCTTGTATCGTACCTTCTGTG
>ENA-OQIC01000214-OQIC01000214.1-human-gut-metagenome-genome-assembly--contig:-NODE-214-length-27126-cov-2.960480_pt1 | contig 27126 bp, 32 predicted proteins | sample MGYA00242572_ERZ504736 | MGnify/ENA primary metagenome ERZ504736 (study PRJEB26092, sample SAMD00036201) | human gut metagenome | host: Homo sapiens | study: EMG produced TPA metagenomics assembly of...
GATGCTCAGACGTACGTAGCTGTACATCGATCGATGCTCAGACGTACGTAGCTGTACATCGATCGATGCTCAGACGTACGTAGCTGTACATCGATCGATGCTCAGACGTACGTAGCTGTACATCGATGGATGGGAAAAAAGGAAAGTAGAATTGCAAAGTATGAAAGAAGAATGGGAGGAAAAGATATAAGAAGACATTTCGTGAACGTAAGGTCAAAGACATTCTTTCTGCTCTACTATTTGCGATGGTATATGGCGTTTTACTGGTAGGGGCGTTATCTCCTGCTCAAAATATCATCAATGATATTGCTTCAGGGATAGGAATGGGGATGGCTACAGTGGTTGTTGCCTTTGTAGGGTTGGTTGAAGTGAAAAACAGGTTAACGAAAAGGAGGAATAAAAGAGAAGACGCAGATCAAGAGAAATCCGATACAGAGTAGAAGGGGCAAGACAGCAAGGAGTATTTAGCCGGAATTATTTCAAATGTACCTCACAAGATTGGATGTTGATGCGATATAAATGATATGATATACTGAAGTCCATATTATTAGATTTGTGGAGAAATAGGGATAGCCAAGAGAAAAAATATAAAATTAAATTTTGCAGAAAGAAGGCATTTTTATGAAACTTGTAGGAAGCAGAAAATTAACATGGGGAATTTGCAGTATTGGTGTTTTATTAGCAATAGTAAGCGTGTTTTTCTTACCTCAGATTATTCCTGTTCATTTTGCAAATGGGATAGCAGATGATTTTGGAAATAAGGTAGAGATTTTTTTATTTCCTATTTTGTTAATCATAATTACACTTTTGACTGGAAAAGAAAACATTAAATATTTCCTGACACATTCAAAAACATTTTTGACAGATATACAGTATAATTTGATGATAGATGGCGTTCTCGGAATTGTTTTGATTGCAGAAATTTATGTTATTTATGCTTCATTTGTTTAAGTGTTTCAACAAAAAATTCCAGTTTCTATAAAGAGCAAAGGAGAATGGTCATGATTGATATGCAGAATCAAGAGGAAATTCCGATCTTAGAGGATTTTGCGGCATATATTAGAAATCCAGTATTTATGAAATTTTGTTCCGAGATTAAAAAGAAGTACAGGTGCCATGAAAAAATAGAATTTAGCCGTTGTAGTTTAGAACGTGGTTGGAATGTAAAATTTAAAAAGTCTGGGAAAAGCCTGTGTACGATATATCCAAGAGAAGGGTATTTCACAGTGCTGGTTGTGATTGGTTCAAAAGTAAAAGAAGCAGTTGAGAATATTTTATGCGACTGTGCCCCAGAATTAAGAGAACTTTATGAAAAAACAAGATGGGGAAATGGACAAAAATGGCTTATGATTGATTTAGAAGATCAAGGAGAAATGTTTGCGGATGTACTTCAGCTTATTGAAATTCGCAGGGGATAATCAATTTTGGAGTGTGGAACAAGGAGTAAAGACGGAAGACTGCGAGGTAAACGATGAAGACGTATGAAAATAAAGAGGAACTAAAGGCAGAAATCAAGAGGGCTTACGACAAATATATTGCAGAGTTTAAGGATATCCCGGAATCCTTGAAGGACAAACAATGTATGGAGGTAGATCGAACACCTGCAGAAAATCTTGCATATCAGGTTGGGTGGACCGCATTAGTATTGAAATGGGAAAATGATGAACAGGCTGGACTTCCAGTGAAAACACCATCGGATGGTTTTAAGTGGAATCAATTGGGGGAATTGTATCAGTGGTTTACCGATACCTATGCCCATTTATCTCTAAAAGAACTAATGGGCATGCTGGATGATAATATACAGAAATTTTTACAATGATTGATTCTATGACGGAAGAGGAGCTATTTTTACCACATAAAAGAAAGTGGGCAGATGAAGCTACCAAAACAGCAGTATGGGAAGTTTATAAGTTTATTCATGTAAATACAGTAGCCCCTTTTGGAACATTTCGGACAAAGATTAGGAAGTGGAAGAAGCTTTTACTTTGACACACAGATAGAGTTTTAGAAAATATCGTGCTTTTTTGTGCAAAAGAAAATAAATATATAATGCTATTTGGAGTGCATATTCAGTTTCAGGATATGCACTTTTTTAATAAAATAAAAGAGACAAACATTATTCAGATTCAAAGGGTAAGAAATTGTGATAAATCTATACGGTATGCTTTAATGGTTTTGGAATTTAACTTTTTTATGGTTTCACATGTTTTGAGATATTCGGATATAAAATTTGATAATTGATCCATAATAGGCACCCTCCTTTGTTTTTTTCAATTATGAGTGCCTATATGGAAAATGTCGATTTTATTTTGGGAAAAACTTATTTAAAGTTTCCAGTGTCCCCTTTGCAGAAAATCCCCATAGTATGCTGCTAAGAGCGTTAATAGCAGCCTGCCTCCTTCGGTAGTACGTCCGGTAGGAGATACTGGGAACGTGCTTTTCCAACTCTTCCAGGATTTCCTCTGTATTTTCAGTTCATGGGGAGACAGAAAGGCGTAATATAATATCCAGTAATATTCTTCCCCATGCTTATGATTTTTCCGGAGCAGATCCACAGAAGAGAGAAGCAGCTTTATCATTTTGTTACTGCGGGCAATGCTTTTTGCCCATTCTTCAATCTGGCTGTCTCCCAGATCTGCTCCTGCAGCATAGATGGAATCTAGAAATTCGTCTACACTGGTGTTGTATTCCAGTTGGAATTGAATTTCCACCTGCCGGACAGCAACCATCAGGCTATAAGTAGAATCCCGGTAACAACGGAGCAGCTTATAGGTATCATGGTACAACGGATTATTTTCTACTTCAGCAGAAACAGGGTGGTGATTTTTCTTTGCCATTATACAACCCCTCCTTTCAACAGAACTTCTGGGATTTCAGCGAAGGCAGGTAAGGTATGCTGCAGAGGCGGAGTATGCCCTGGGACGTTGGTGACGGCGTGATTTTCCGGTTTTAGTTTTAATTCAAACTGATAGGCTGCTTTCCCCCAGGGGCAGATAATACGTAGTGAATATAGATATATACTATCCTTGCAGGCTGATAAAGGAGATAATATATACTTTGTTTTGGGGCATCTACAACAAGAAATGCCTTGTATTTCCAGTATTTCAGCGACTTTGCGAACAATGACTTTGATGTGTGATTCTGGAACGCAGGAGCCTTCCTGTGAAACGATGATTTGTTCGTCAGTAATAGATTCTGAAACGCATTCAGAATTGTTTTTGTCAGGCAAGGTATCTTCGGTTATATGTATTGGCAGTTGCATTTTCATGGCAATTTCCTCCTTATCAATCATGACATCACTGATATTAAACATAACGGACAGATAATTACGCAGATATACCATGCTACCATGTTTCCCGGAATAGGAAATCAGTGTGATCATGTCGGTATCTTCAAGTTTTTTAAGCAGACGGGATACAGAAGATTTCGACTGTTTCCAACGTCTGGCAAGTTCCTGATAACTGAACAAGGGATTTCCAGTCTGATTGCGAAAATATACTACTGGACCGGCATCAGAGCCTTGCACAGATGGATCATTATAGACTGCATGAATCCAAAGATCCAAAAGAGCATCCATTTCTGAACATTTTCCCAGTCCGATTAGTTTATGAACATCTGCGATTGGAAAAAAGAAAAACCCGATGTCTTTTTTGCATGGGTAATTATAGGAAAGGGCAGTATTATCTTTTGGCCAGTCTTTGATCTTGTATTGGATAATCTTATTTTTTTCGTGCAGTGAGTAGGTTAAAAGGTTTTGCTCAACCAGGGTATCCAATATGGATATGACCTGGTGCTGGAATTTTTGGCGGAAGTGAATCTGGAGTTCTTTAAGAGAACAGATCCATTCGCCAGGAACAACTTTGTAAGTAAGGTGTTCGATGTTCCGATAAGAGGAGCTGTAATTTGCATAAGAACATAAAATGAGAAAATAAAAAAGACAGGAACCTCCGTTGGTACGGATGCTTCTGTCTTTCATAAGGGTTTGTATAAATTCCCGGTAAATCCGGCAGCGTGGAAAATCCACAATTTGTTTTAATTCTAATTGATAATTCACGATAAACCTCCATATAATATTGTAGTTGTAGTAAAATAATTGTAGACGAAAGATACTAAAATGTATATAATATGCCCATAGGGGTGCTAAGTGGCATAGATTTGGCACAGTAAAATACCTGATATGGCATGAAAGCAACATGAAAATTAGGGTGGATATAAGGTGGACAGTTTGGAAAACCTTAGAGTTTTAGAGGGTTCCGAGGTTTTTTTCCGGGGTCTGCAACACCTCTATCCCCGGTTCAAATCCGGGTGGCACCTCTTGAAAAACCTTAGAAGTATCTTCTAAGGTTTTTTGTGTTAATGTATACTGACACTTGCGATAGTGACACAGGATTGATTCTGATAATTTCTGGAAGTCACAGAAATAACAGGCTACAGGAGAGGGAATTTCGGTGGCTCCTGAACTGTTAGATGTTCACCGATCAGCTTCTCCATCCAGACCATATTATACCAGTGGTTGAATTTGTAACCGCATTTATGGAACTCACCTACAAGACGATATCCCATATGAGTGTGAAATTCCACACTGTTTTTGTCAAGATGTTCATCTTCCTTTGGAGGATAGGCAATGCAGGCATTCATATTCAAGATACCCTGCTCACGTAAAGCGGTTTCAAGGGCATCATGAAGCATGCGGCCTATCCCTCTGTGTTTAAGAGACTGGTCAACATAAATAGATGTTTCCACAGCCCAGTCATATGCAGGTCTTTCATGGAAAGGACCTGCATATGCATATCCAAGCAAAGTTCCTTTTTCCTCAGCTACAAGGTAAGGGTATTTTCTCAGAGTGTGTTGAATCCGGGAAGCAAATTCTTCTGTGGAGGGAACATCATATTCAAAGGTGATGGCTGTATTTTCTACATATGGTCTGTAAATTTTAAGCAGTGCCGGTGCATCTGCAGCAGAAGCGGTACGGATTATTATTTTATTGTCCATGATAATTTCCTTTCTGAAGTGTGTTTGAAAAATATATGTAACTATTCATCAAATTCTGCAGTCACTATAAAACCTCGCGGTGTATGTTCAATATTTTTTACGATTCCTTTTCTGGATCTGATGCGTTCTGCATTTGGATAACAGCCGGACATTGCCACAGCCGGTTCAATGATATAACTGTAATTCATAAAAGACTGATATTCGGAAATTTCTATTTCATCTCCCACATTTATTAATCCCTGACGTTCCATTTTAAATTTTTCCTGACGCATATAATTCCTTCTTTCTGTGTCAAGCGGATAAAATCATCCGCTTTGCTACGCAGCTTTACACCGAATAACTGCTCCGCAGGGGACTTACCTGATTCGGTTAAATAGAGTAACAGTTCAGTATATGATTGTTTTACCAAAGTGCTGTCATAAGTGAAGCTGCCATATAAGTATAACACAAAAAAAGTAAACAACAATGATTGTTATAAAAAAGTAAAATAAATGAAAAAAGTACTTGAATACGTAGGATTAAGCATATATAATTAATAGAAATTGTGCTGTTTACAGATAAATGTCAGAACTTTGCGACTGACAGGATTTTGGAAGCTGCTTTTTATATTGATACGGAAAGGGGAAATTACATGAAAACGATCGTCGTTTGTGATGATGTTGAGATTGAAAGACTTCTTTTAAAAGAAATATTGTGTCAGTATTTTGAAGAAATAAATGAAGAGGTTTCAATTGTAGAATATGATTCAGGAGAGACGCTTATAGCCGACGTGGAAGAAGGATACATTGCTATGGATCTGCTTTTTCTGGATATTTGTATGAAGAAACTTAATGGAATGGAAACTGCAAGAAAATTGAGACAGATACAGTGTAAGGTGCCGATCATTTTTCTTACCGCCTCACCGGATTATGCCATAGAGAGTTATGAAGTACAGGCTTCCGGATATTTGTTGAAATCATTTTCAGAAGAGAAACTGATGAAACTTCTGAACAGGATTCTTAAAACGGATATGAAAAGGCGTGTTGCGATCAAAAACAGAAGACAGTACCGTTATCCATGTACAGATGATATCATGTATATTGACAGCGATAAACATAATGTCACCCTGCATCTGTCAGATGGTTCCGAAATTATAACAGTGGACAAGCTGGGAGAAATTGAGAAGAGAATTAACGAGAAACGTTTTCTGCGCTGCCATCAGAGTTATCTGGTGAATATGGATTATATTAAGGATGTAGAGGACGATTTTATTATGGAAGATGGAACACTTGTGCCTATACGTGTTCGTGGGCGGAAAGAAATACTGGATACGTACTATGATTATTTTGTAAATCATTTTGGAGACTCAAAGGACACTTTTGCAGAATAAATTGCTGAATTTGCATAAAATGAAAAGTAGGCATAAATGCTGATATAATACACATTAAGGTACAGCTGATATAAAAACAGATAAACTGGGAACGGGGAATGAAAGACACAGTATTATTGTTTTAAATCAGTCGTTATACCTGACCTATTATTAAAAAGTGTGTGAAAAGTGTGTGTTATAAAATGTGTGTGAATGTGTGAAAATCCCCACCGAAAGTCAATGTTTCCTCGGCATTGAAATTTCGGTGGGGATTTTTGATATAATATTATCTGATATCAGATGTATCAGAAGAATCCTGTTCAGCAGTTGTCAGGGCAAGCTCCAGAGAAGTGTCTGTGAAGAAGGTATTAGCATTATACAGGTACAGAATTTCCTGAACATTTTCAACCTGCATTAACTGCTCCAGATCTCCAAAGTAATAACGGGGATCAATCATTATGATCTTTCGGTAATGCTGAGCAAGAAATGGGATGAAGCTGTTTGCGTATGAATCCTTAAGCACAAGCAGTGTATTATCTGTTTCAGTAGGAGTACTGATCTTTATCTGAGCGTGGTTTCCACCAAAGAATAATGCATATTTATCTCTTGTCTCAAGTTTCTCAGTATCATAGAAGCTGGCACTTTTTTTCTGTTCGTCTACATAATTAACTACAGAAGAGAGTGCCTGATCTCCGGTGGGGAGAAATACATCGATCTCATCTTTTTCGCCGGAGCGGAAACCGCTTTTGGCAGACAGTGTTCCCTGAAAAGAACGGGTGACAGGTGCTTTGTCATAAGTGTCTGCTGAAGTATCAATTCCTATATCTTTGGCTGCCTTAAGATAGGCATAATAAGCACCCTGGGTAGTCCAGTGATGATCAGTGTGATAATAGAGGTCTTCCATTTTGTGATCTTTAAAAGTGCTGCGAACATCAATAAAGGTCACACCTGCATCGGTCAGGGAGGCAGAGAGGCTGTCAAGCCAGGAATTCTGATCCTGGACAGGGGCAAAAGCAGGAAGCCTGTCGCTCAGGATATTCACAGAATTTGGGGCGATCAGTGCATATTGTTTCAGATCAGAATGTTTTTGCGCAAAGTCAGTCATTGCTTTTACAGTGGCGTCATACTGTGTCTGATCAGGCGCTTTAAATTCTTCCATAAGATATCCGGATTTTCCAACGTATACGCCATTAGATTCTACTTTTCCCATCAGACGGTCAGTTCCGGCTTTCAGGGTAATCCACAGATCGCGAAGGGGAAACTGATCATTTTCATAGGTTTCAAATTGTTTTTCAAATCCGCCGGAAGCAATCTGACTGCCGTTTAAATGAGGCAGGGAAGAAAGTACGCGGTTTTCTTTTTCAGAAAACCCTCTGTCAGGAAGCACAATGCTCAGAATGAGTACGATCAAGGGGATAAATAAAAACAAAAGTCCCATTCTGTGGAAAAATAAACGATAATTTCTTAATGATTTTTTCATATTGTTTACCTTCTAAAATTTTGCATATAAAAATGGTGTGTAAGAGTTATAAACCATATAGCAATCGATAATGCAAATAAAATAAGATTTATGATCACTGCAGCAACAGGTCTGCGTCTGACCAGACGCTTAAAGTACTGGTAAGGAGCAGGACGGCACATAAGAATACTGATCAGAAGAAGGATAAATCCTGTCTTGAGGTAGTAAAGTGCAGTTTTGTCTATGAAACCGGAAGCTCCGATCCCAAACATAGTTCCAAGGTAATGGCCAAGGGCACCAAAGTCTGTCTGGCTGAAGAATACCCATCCGATCATGACTACAAGCATAGTGTATACAGTGCAAAGCCAGGATGGTATTTTTTTCAGATATTTCTGAAGTACAAATTTTTCGAGTAAAAGGAAGAGTCCGTAATAAACACCCCATAGTACGAAATTCCAGCTTGCACCATGCCACAGACCGGTAAGTGCCCATACCACAAGGATATTTCGGATATGTTTCAGAGTGGAGACCCGATTACCGCCAAGCGGGATATAAATATAATCTCTGAACCAGCTTCCAAGAGAAATATGCCAGCGTCTCCAGAATTCAGAAACACTGGTGGAAATATAGGGATAATCAAAGTTCTTATTAAAATCAAATCCCAGCATTTTTCCCAGACCGATGGCCATATCCGAATAGCCGCTGAAGTCAAAATAAAGCTGCATTGTATAAGCCAGAATGCCAAGCCATGAAGTAAATACAGACATCTGTGGATGACCACAGATACTGCTGTATAAAACCGAGAGATTATCTGCCAGAAGAACTTTCTTTGCAAGACCTTTGACAAAAAGCTCTGCACCGATACCGAATTTGGAGATATTGATGGTGCGCTGCTTCAGCTGCGTCTCTATATCCGTATATCGTACGATTGGTCCGGCAGAGGTATAAGGAAACATTGTGCTGTATACGGCAAAGGTCAGGAAATTTCGCTGCGCACTGACCTTACTTAAATAAATATCAAAAAGATAGGACAAATTACGGAAAGTGTAGAAAGAAAGTCCTATCGGCAGCGAAAGCTCCGGATGAGGGATATGGATACCGATGATTCCTCCGATTGTGTTAAGTAAGAATCCATAATATTTAAAAAACACAAGTACTGCAAGATTTATAATGATCGAGAAGATCAGATTAATTTTCTGTTTCCTGTCATCATAATATAAACGTTCCAGTTCTGTACCCATATAATAGTTGAAGATACTGGAAAACAGCATGAGAATCACATATACAGGTTCTCCCCAGGCATAAAAGATCAGACTGCCCAAAAAAGCAGCAGATTGCGGAGCTTTCCCGGTACCAGGTAGTAGATCAGCATGAAAACCGGAAGAAAGCAGAATATAAAAAATATACTGTTGAATACCATATTAAAAGTTCTCCAATCTGGATATTATGAATATTATAGTAATTCTCTTAACTGTATTTTCTCTTAACGGTATTATTAAGAGGACTGCCATAGTAATGGTTCTGCAGTCCATTAGCGTAAAATGCGGAACAGTTACGAGGATTAAAGTAAAATGCTTATATCATGGAAAGAAAGGCAGTGCGCCAGTTCTGTGCGTCTGCGCCGCACATATAATATACATAGTTTCCTTTTTTTCCAACAACTGCATTGTTCAGAAGAGCCATCTGATCTGTGCCATAGCCCTCAAATACCTGCTTCTGACCGGAGAGATGGGCGTTTGCATTTTCAAGCAAAGTATTTGCCTGGGTATTGTCAGTGGCCTTCATAATACAGATTTCTTCTACTGCCATGGGTGAAGCGGCTTTGTAGAAGAAATAACCGTCAATATTGCGGTCATCTGTCTGATAATAATGTTTCAGATCAGAACGTGCTTCTTTATTTAAAGAAGTGATATCAGAATCCTGTTCCATAGTCTGTGCAATCTGTTCCATGGGTACATTCTTTGCGCTGTCGGAGGTATACAGGACAGTCAGATATGCGATAAGGAAAAGAACAAATGCACCTTTGATAAAAATATGTAAATAATTTTTCATGCCTTTAACCCCGCAATCTGTGCCATATTTGTCAGCCATTTGGGATAGTAGTCCTGAATCACATGTTCACCGTCCGGTTCATACAGATTCTCTGAACTGTCTGTTACAATCGTTGAATTGTCAATAAAGGTACATCCCATTTCCTGACAGAGTTTGATAAGTCCTTCATTATAATCAGGGTAATATCCAAGATCAGGAGTCTGTGCGATCGCTTCATCAGTAATCGGCAGAATGCAGTTGATATAAATTGGGACATCCGGTAAGGCTGTCTGGATTTTCTTTATCTGCGTCCTGTATGCATCAATAAATTCTGATGAAGCCGAACCATATATTTCCAGGTCGTTGGAACCAAATGCCATGAATACATGAGAGGGATTCAGAGCAATTGCCGTACTGATCTGATCATCGGCTGCACCTACATTTAATCCTCGTTTGCTGACTACCACATCCGTATCCAGATATCCGTATTCTACGATGGATTCTGTGATAGAGTCACCGATGATGACGTTTCCGGCAAAAACCTGTCGGATTTCTACATCACTTAACAGGGTAGATCCGGAACCGTCTGAAGCATCAGAACCGGAAGAAATGCCGGTTGTCTGTTTCAGAGCCTGAAGCTGTTCTTCTGTCTGTGAAATGTCTGAATTTTCCAGAGCCTGAAGGCGGGCTACATTTTCTTTACAGACAGAATCATTCTCATTTCCGCGGGTGCATAAAAAATCACTGCACCGGCGAGTATAACACCGACAGGGATAAGAAATTAAAACTTTATTCTTTGGTTGTTTTTTCAAAATAAATCCTTCCTATGGAAAAATATCCATTTTATGACATAGTTTTATTTATAGCAATACTTTCAAATGTATTATTTATGAGTATCGCTATAATTATAATACGCACTAAAAAAACTGCAAGGAAAAATTCACAAATTTTACACAAAGTCATGCAGTTGCCTGTGGACGAAGAGAAAGAAAGAAGTTATACTATTTCAATAGAAGAAATGGAATAGTATTTTTAACCGAATCAAGTAAGTCCCCTGCGGAGATTGCGAAAAGCAATAAGAGTGGGTGTGGACTTGCTATCATACAGTCAGGAGGAAAAGGTTATGGGGAAAAAAGTTTCTGATTTTTTAAAAGCGAGTATTTATCATTCGGTTTTATCTGGCATTTGGTCTGTGTCTGCTCCTGGTTCCGGACCAGACCGTAAACATTATCTGCAAGATTGTATTCGGACTGGTAATGATCGCTTCCGGTATTTATCATATTGTTATTTATACAGCTGAGAAGGAAAAGGCAACGATTCTTGATCTGTTTACGGGTGTAATCGTCATGGTGCTTGGAATTTTTCTTTTCTTTACACCGCAGATCGTGATCAAAATCCTGCCATATTTACTGGGAGCCTTGGTACTGGTTGACAGTATCTGGAAGATAAAGGGAAGTTACAGACTGAAAAAAGCCCAGAGAGGACGCTGGAAGATTATTCTTATTGGCTGTTTGGTATTTATTGCGCTGGGTGTTTCCATGTTGCTCTATTCTTTTTTGAGTGTAACCCGGATGATCCTGTTTTCCGGAATTATTCTGACTGCTGATGGAGTAGCAGACATTGTATTTTTGATCATGATTCGTCTTGGAATGAAAAAATCCGAAAAACTCTGTGCTGAAAAAGAACAGGAAGAGAATGGAAAAGAGAAACCATGGGATGACCCGGCAGATGCAGGTCTGGACGAAAAAGTGCAGGATAAATCTTTAAATGAAGGTGAAACAGAATGGAAGCAAGATACAGATTCTCAGGTTCAGGAAGCGGAGATGGAAATAGAAACCGGGAAGACTGCAGATGCAGCAGATGCAGACGCCATTCTGGATGCAGAGATGCAGACTCCGGATGAAGGCGTGGAAAGTCCCGGCAGAGAAATCCGGGAAATGCTGAAAATCATGATGAACCGCTGGAAGAATGGAAGGACTGAGTGAAATATGCAGGAACAGAATCCCATTGTACTGATGAATTTCTCCGGAATTTACAGAGAAGAAGAATTCTGGAAAAACAGACAGGTATCCTGGATTGAGCTTCAGAATGTCTGTGGGACAAACTGCTATTGTGATGAGGAAGCAATCGCAGAGATTAATAAACGAACAGAAAATTATCCAACTGTCGGAATCCATTTTATTGATTCCGGCAATTATCACTATATGACAAGACTTTGGCTGACAAGAATGGATCAACCGTTCTGTCTGCTGGTATACGATAATCATACAGATATGCAGCCTCCGGCTTTTGGTGGGATTTTGTCGTGTGGAGGATGGATCGCGGCAGCGTTGGAGGAACTGGAGAATCTGAAATATGTGATCCTTGTGGGACCGGATGAAGCAGCCTATGAGCAGGTAGATGAGAATCTGAAGGACAGAGTGATATTTCTCTCCAGAGAGAAACTTCAGGTGATGAATGATGAAGAGAGAAACTGGTTTCTCAGGGAAACAGTCAGTGAAGTATGTAATTGGAGAAAATCGGAAGGTTTACAGGAAGATGCTGAAAAATTCCTTCCATTATATATATCTGTTGATAAAGATGTGCTTTGTACAGAGGATGCACAGACGACATGGAGCCAGGGGGATATGAGGCTGACAACTTTGGTGTCCGGTGTACAGACTGTATTGGAATGTGCAAAAGAAAGCAGTGGAAAGATTGCCGGTGTGGATATCTGCGGAGAAGCAGATGCGGAAGCGGTACATGAGGATGAAGCCAATGATTATGCAAATGAAAAATTGCTGGAGGTTTTTGAAGGTTTATTTGGGAAATCCGACTGTGAATAATAAATAAAATGAGAGAGTGACAGGAAGTATTTTAAGATTTGAGAGGATTTGAGACATGCATAATGAATTGTTGCATATAGGACCGTTGACGGTATATGGTTATGGATTTATGATTGCCATGGGAGTATTGGCTGCCTGGTTTGTGGCTGAGCAGAGAGCGCGTAAACTGAAACTTGCATGTGAACATATTTTTTATCTGGTAGTGTGGTGCGCCATTGGTGGATTTACATCTGCGAAGATTTTGTTCTGGATCACCAACTGGAGGGAATTTCTGCAGAATCCGAGGCAGATCATAGGATCAGATGGATTTGTGGTATATGGAGGGATCATCGGAGGAATTCTGGTGGGCTGGCTGTACTGCAGGATAAAGAAGTTGAAATTTCTGGAGTATTTTGATCTGATGATGCCATCCATTGCACTGGCACAGGGATTTGGCAGGATTGGATGCTTTCTGGCAGGCTGCTGTTATGGGAAAGAAACTTCAGGGCCTCTGGCGGTTACGTTTACAAATTCAGATTTTGCACCCAACAATGTTGCTCTGATCCCGACACAGATTTATTCTGGTTTTTTGGATTTTGCCCATTTTCTGTTGCTGCTTTATGTGGCAAAGCATAAGAAAGCAGATGGACAGGTGGCTGCCTGCTATCTTATTTTCTACAGTATAGGAAGATTTGTGATCGAATTTTTCAGAGGAGATATTGAAAGAGGAAGCGTAGGAGTATTGTCGACTTCGCAGTTTATTAGTATTTTTACAACTGTGGCTGGAATTATATTATTACTGACTGTTGTGAAGAAACAAAAGCAGGAAGCGAATATCAGTCTGAACAGTAAAGGTTAGAATTGTCATAAAGAGCATATATTGTGCATATCATGTATAAAAAATCCAGGGAGGACAGTAATGTTCGGACCTGACGATTTTGAAGTGCAGATACAGCAGGAAAACCCCCCGGGCATTCATGCTGAGCCGTCAATACCGCCGGCACAGGATGAAGAGTACGGGGATTTTATTGTAAAACATGGACAGAATATGGGTGGAAAATTTCTTCCTGTGAATGAATTGTTTGGAATTCTATATATTCCGCTGAATGAGATTGGTCCGCTGGAAATTAATTCCTATACGTATGCATCTTTGCCGAAGTGTTATACATTTATGGATGCGGATGCATTAAATTCATCCGGGATTACGCGGTTACATAATCATCCCTATCTGAAACTTCAGGGAGAGGGCACAGTGATCGCAGTGATTGATTCCGGGATTGATTATCTGAATCCAATCTTTCGAAACGGAGATGTAAGCCGTATTGCATATATCTGGGATCAGACAATTCCGGGAAATGAGGATGAACAGGTTCCTTATGGAAAGGTTTTTACCGGAGAGGAAATTAATCAGGCATTGCTGTCGGAGAATCCACAGGAGATTGTACCCTCATTGGATGAGAACGGACATGGTACAGCTATGGCAGGGCTGGCAGCAGGCAATTTTGTACCCACAGAAAATTTCTCAGGAGCAGCTCCGAAAGCAACGATCATTGTGGTGAAATTAAAGAAAGCAAAATCCTATCTGAGAAAATTTTACCAGTATCCGCCACAGGCACCGGTATTTCAGGAAGACGACATTATGCTGGGGATTTCTTTTGCAGTGAAGATGGCACAAGAGATGGGAATGCCGGTTTCCGTTTGTCTGGGACTTGGCACCAATCAGAGCGCACATGTTGGTGACAGTGAGCTGAGTCGATATGTAGATTATATTAATGAAGATTCTCAGGTATCAGTATCTGTGGCAGCAGGAAATGAGGGTGCAGCACAGCATCATTATACAGCAGAGTTGGACTATGTGAAAAATCAGGATACTGTTGAACTTCGTATTGCGGATAAAGAAGAAGGATTTTCCATGGAATTTTGGGGAGATCCGCCGGATGACTATGGGATATCGTTACAGTCACCGGCAGGAGAAAAGCTGTATGTGAGCAGTTCTCTTGGTGCAGGTACTCAGGAATTAAGTTTCATTTTTGTGGAGACGAAAGTGCTGGTCAATTACGTAAAGATGGAGCGGATGACCGGGAAACAGCTGATTTATTTTCGCTTCTTTCATCCGGCAGCAGGTATCTGGAAGGTAAATGTCAGTAAAAAAGGAATATCGGGAAGCAGGTTTCACATGTGGCTTCCGGTGCAAGGGCTGATTTCGCCGGATACTTATTTTCTGGAGTCTACACCTTATATAACTGTTACTGCACCTGGGGATTCAACCAGAGGTATTACGGCAACAGCTTATCAGTATCTGGATAACAGTCTGTATTTTCAGGCTGGGCGAGGGTTTACTCCAAATAACCAGGTGACACCTGATCTGGCAGCACCGGGAGTAGATCTGCTCATTCCATTGCCGGGAGGGGCGTTTGGAAAGGCTTCGGGGAGCAGTCTTTCTTCGGCTGTTGTTGCAGGAGCAGCAGCATTGGTGCAGGAATGGGCGATCGTGAGAGGAAATATTCCTTATGCATCGGGAAATACGGTGAAGTTTTATCTGCAGAAAGGGGCAGTGAGAGAAGAACAGATGGAATACCCCAATCCGGATGGGATATGGAAGACTGGATCTGTATCGGACATTTGAGATTATAAACTGAAAGGTTTATGAAATACTGGAAAATACATATAAAAGATAAAATAATAACCAAATTTTAAGAGTAAATATTGTATAGTTTTAGACCAAAAATAATTAGGCTGTCTAATTGTTTTTTGGACAAAAAATGTTACAATCGTACAAAAGAAATTGGGAGGCAATTATGAAGAGAGGCAGTATTTTGAAACTGACGGAATCCCCCACATGAGTGAGGCTTTACCCCTTGCCATGCAGCATGTCGTAGCTATGATCGTTGGCTGTGTCACACCGGCGATCATCGTTTCCGGAGCAGTTCCAGGCGGACTCTCCAGAGAAGACCAGGTTATCCTGATCCAGTCGGCACTGGTCATTGCAGCATTGTCAACTTTGCTTCAGCTGTTTCCGATTGGCGGAAAGGCGAAATTTGCAATTGGCTCAGGCCTGCCTATTATCATGGGTGTCAGCTTTGCTTACGTGCCAAGTATGCAGGCGATAGCGGAATCGTATGGAATAGCAGCAATCATGGGTGCGGAGATTGTTGGTGGTATCGTAGCAGTTGTTATGGGTTTGCTGGTCAAGAAGATTCGGGTATTTTTCCCGCCGCTAATCACAGGAACAGTCGTATTTACCATCGGTCTTTCCCTGTATCCGACTGCCATTAATTATATGGCAGGCGGTACCAGCAGTCCGAATTACGGATCCTGGCAGAACTGGGCAATTGCATTTTTCACGCTGATCGTTGTTACAGCTCTGAATCATTTTGGAAAGGGAATCTGGAAACTGGCATCTATTCTGATCGGTATTATAGTGGGATATCTGGTTTCTATTCCGTTTGGAATGGTAGATTTCTCAAGCATAGGGGAAGCAGGTGTCTGTCAGCTTCCATCTCTGATGCATTTTGGAGTACAGTTTGAGCCGTCTTCCTGTGTTGCACTGGGAATTTTATTTGCTATCAACTCTATTCAGGCAATCGGTGATTATTCAGCGACTACGATCGGAGCTATGGACAGAACACCTAAGGATGATGAACTGCAGCGTGGAATCGTTGGTTATGGTCTTTCTAACGTTGTAGGCGCATTGCTCGGCGGACTTCCCACAGCAACATACAGCCAGAACGTTGGTATTGTTACAACTACAAAGGTTATCAACCGTTGGGTACTGGGACTTGCAGCTGCAATTCTCGGTATAGCAGGTCTGGTTCCGAAATTCTCAGCTATCCTGACAACGATTCCTCAGTGTGTACTGGGTGGTGCAACTGTGTCTGTATTTGCATCGATCGCAATGACAGGTATGAAGCTGGTTGCTTCTGCTGAGATGGATTACCGTAATTCATCTATCGTAGGACTTGCAGCTGCACTGGGAATGGGTGTATCTCAGGCAACAGCTGCACTTGCAAGCTTTCCCACATGGGTAACAACAATTTTCGGTAAATCACCGGTTGTCCTTGCAACTATTATTGCAGTAATGCTTAATGTGATCCTTCCGAAAACACGGGATGAGCAGAAAGAAGAGGCAAAAAAAAAGATTAAAATAGAACAGAAACTGGAAGAAGACCACAGGGAATTCGGGGAATAAAAACAGAAACTGAATATGGGAAATATAAGGTGTGCTTTCACAGGGGGATGTGGGAACACACCTTTTTATTGAATTGCTATGGAAGGCAGTTGTATGATATAATGAAAAGCAATCACATTAAATCAAACGATACAGGAGGTTTCTTATGTCCAGAAAGAATCTGATCGTCGGTCAGTCCGGCGGTCCTACCGCAGTAATTAACAGCAGCCTTTACGGAGTTGTATCCGAGGGAATGCGTCATCCGGAAGCTATTGAGCATGTTTACGGAATGATAAACGGAATTGAAGGATTTTTAAATGGAACAGTTCTTGACTTTGCCGAAGCACTTCCGGGAGAGAAACTTGACGGTCTGAAAGTCACACCAGGTGCTTATCTTGGTTCCTGCCGCTATAAATTGCCGGAATCACTGGAAGATCCGGTTTATCCAAGACTTTTTAAAAAATTTGAAGAAATGAATATTGGCTGGTTTTTCTATATCGGTGGAAATGATTCCATGGATACGGTGAGCAAACTTTCCCGTTATGCTGCGCAGACAGGCAGTGATATCCGTATCCTCGGAGAACCAAAAACAATCGACAATGATCTGATCCACACAGACCATACTCCGGGATTTGGAAGTGCAGCCAGATATGTAGCTTCTACAGTCCGCGAGATTACCATAGATGCAAATGTTTATGAAAAGAAATCCGTAACTATTATAGAAATTATGGGCCGCCACGCAGGATGGCTCACTGCTGCATCTGCACTTGCCCGCAAATATACAGGAGACAACCCTCTTCTCATCTACCTTCCGGAAACAGCCTTTGACCAGGAAGAATTTCTTAAAGCAGTAGAGAAATCATTTGAGAAAAACTGCAATGTCATTGTCTGCGTATCAGAAGGAATCCATGACGACAAGGGCACATTTATCTGTGAATACGACAATTCCGTAGGCACTGATACCTTTGGACACAAAATGCTGGCAGGCTGTGGTAAATATCTCGAAAACCTTGTCAGAAACCGCCTCGGTGTAAAAGCCCGTTCTGTAGAACTCAACGTCAGCCAGCGTTGCTCTGCATCTATGATGTCCGCCACAGACCAGCAGGAAGCCATCAAAGCCGGAGAATTCGGCGTACAGGCAGCCCTCAACGGCGAAACAGGAAAAATGATCTCATTTATCCGCAAAGAAACCTCTGACGGAACCTATATCATGGAATGTGGTCTTGAAGACGTCAATGCCATCTGCAACGAAGAAAAAACAGTTCCACCAGAGTGGATCACAGAAGACGGATCTGACGTCACTGAAGCCTTCATAAACTACGCCCGCCCTCTGATCCAGGGAACAGTACAGATCCCCTGCGGCGAAGACGGCCTCCCGTCATTCGTATACCGCAAATAGTATCAAATAAATTGCGAATTCATTGTTTTTATATTTGCAAACTGCTGACATATATTATAACAGCGCAGGAAAATTAATGGTCTGGCGTGCATTTGCAGGATACTTAGATATTCTTAGACGATAAAAATATGCGTTATGAGCCGCAGGGTCACTGTCTGAGCGACAGCGAGTTTGACCTGCGGCTCATGCTTTTAGCAGATTTTTATCGCCTTAGAATATCTTAGTGTCCGAAACCGCACGCCAGACCATTAATTTTCCTGCGCGTCCGTCAGACAATAAATAAAATCACATATTATAATAAGCCGCATAAACCCCATTCATATCCAACAGCTCTTCATGCGTCCCTCTCTCAGCAATCCCATCCTCAGTGATCACAATAATCTCATCCGCATCCCTGATCGTAGAAAGTCTGTGCGCGATAGTAATAGTAGTACGGTTCTGTGAAAGCTCTTCAAGACTTCTCTGGATCCATCGTTCACTCTCATTATCCAGACGCTCGTAGCTTCATCAAGGATCAGGATCGGTGGATTCTTCAGGAACACACGTGCAATGGAATCCTCTGTTTCTGACCGCCCGAAGTCTTGTTCCGCGTTCTCCGACATAGGTATCATACTGCTGTGGAAGTTCCATAATAAAATCATGAATGCTTGCCCGCTTTGCAGCTGCAATAATCTCTTCATCAGAAGCTCCCGGTTTTCCATATGCAATATTATCCCGGATCGTACCGTCAAACAGATAGACATCCTGCTGTACAGTTCCGATATTATTTCTGAGACTCTTCAGAGTCAGGCTGCGGATATCTTTTCCATCAACAGTGATCCGTCCCTCTGTTACATCATAAAAGCGTGGCAGAAGAGAACAGATAGTAGTTTTCCCGCCACCTGACGGACCCACAAGTGCCACAGACTTTCCGGCAGGGATATCAATAGAGATATCACTGAGAACAGGGGTATTATCGTCACTGTAATGAAAAGATACATGCTCATAGCTTACATGTCCCTTCACATCAGTAAGTTCTCTGGCATCCGGAGCGTCTGTGATCTCTGACTCTGTTTCCATAACATCAAGGAAACGGCGGAAGCTGAAAGACCCTTTTGCATCATTTCTACCAGCTCGACCAGAATCTGGATCGGACTGATAAAGATTCCGATATAAAGTGCATACATGGCAAGATCTGCAGTCTGCATTTCTCCGTTGGCAATAAGATAACCGCCATACACCAGAGTGACCAGATACATCATTCCCTGAAAGAACAGATTAGAGCTCATAAAGCTTCCCATACAGCGATAATTATCACGCTTTGAAAGCAGAAAAGCTTCATTGCTTTTTTTGAATTTGTTATGTTCAATATCTTCATTTGCAAAGGACTGTACCACACGGATACCGGAAAGTGTGTCCTGGAGACTTGCATTGACATCCCCGATCTTACGTCTGTTTTCCATAAAAGTTGTCTGCATTCGGGCATTCTGCTTAAAGGAAAACCAAAACATAACAATAACAAGGATGATCAGTGGAAATGCCAGTTTCTTATTGATAAAGAAAAGAAAGACAAAAGCACCGATGATCTTTACCAGAGAGATAAAAAGGTTTTCTGGACCATGGTGTGCAAACTCGGAAATATCAAAAAGATCACTGACCAGCTTGCTCATCATCTGACCGGAATTATTCTGACTGTAATAGGAAAATGAAAGCTGCTGGTAATGATCAAATAATTCCTGCCGCATATCCCGTTCCATATTTGCTCCCATCATGTGTCCCTGGCAGGTTACATAATATTTGCAGAGACATTGGAGCACATACATAAGAAAGAGTCCTCCTGCGATCACAGGCAGTGCATGAAGAATCCTTGACTGATCCTGAGTGAACAGTGTTTTGTCATAGTCCGCAGGATCTGAGGATATGCCAGATCTATCAGACTGATCACGGCAGCACATATCAGATCAATAAAAAAGACCGTTTTATACGGACCATAGTAGTGGATGAATTTTTTGATAGTATTCATAAGATAAAATCCTTTCATCTGTGATAGAATATATGTGATTTTATAGTAACATAACAGAAAGGAAAGTCAATAGAGGGGCAGGAACAGGACTTTAAAATGAAGCTTTTTTGTGTTATATTGTGGTTATGGTAATTTCACAGGAGAGGAAGATGATCTGATGCAGGACAGAAAGCTTGAACAGGCTCTGGAGATTTATTTTCAGGAAAATCCGGACAGAGAGTCCGATAAATATCAGGAGATACAGAAATACCTGAAGCTCAGAATACGTTCTGTAATGGAGCTTCTGATAGAGAATGAGGATACAGAAAGGATGGAGCAGATCGAGAAATGCGGATGGTTTTCCGCAAATGAGCTGGAGAATTTTATAAGATGTGCACAGGAAAAAGCAAAGTTGCGTTCTCTGGTATGGCTGCTTCATCTGAAAGATAAAAAATATGGATACCAAAAAAAGACTTTTCACTGTAAAACAACAACAGAGCAGGAACTTACCGGAAAAAAAATCCTGCAAAACTGCAGAAATCAATTATATCTGGACTTTCCTTATCTGGACGGGGCATTTACAAGTCTGGAATACAAAGCAGACAGCAGCATTGATACAATTGGGACAGACGGGGAGCTGATTTATTTTAATCCGGTATTTCTTATGAAAAAATATCTGGAAGATCCGGCAGCAGTAAGAAGAGGATATCTGCACATGCTGCTTCACTGTCTGTACCTTCATATTTTCATGGAACCTGACAGAGATTCCGGTGAATGGGACAGGGAATGCGACTGTTTTGTAGAGCAGCTGATCGACAAGGCTGTCGGAGAAGGCAAAATCAGCCTGAAGAAAAGAAAATCAGATGATACACAGGTGAACACAAATACTTTTGATGATCACATATTCTGGCAGAGAACTGCCGGACAGGCATCAGGAGGCAGGAGAACAAAGGAAAAATGGGAACATATCCTTGCTTATACCTCACAGAATAAGACCGGTATGCAAAGCAGGGCAGGGACTCAGACAAACGATCAGCAGGAAGAACTGGATGAGATCTACCGCAGTAAATATGATTACCGGAAATTTCTGAAGCAGTTCTGCAGACTGCGGGAGGAAGTGGAGCTGGATACGGAGAGCTTTGATTATATTTTTTACAGCTTTGGAATGGAACATTATGGAAATATTCCATTGATAGAACCGTTGGAGTATAAAGAAGTAAACCGTCTGGAGGAGCTGGTGATCGCCATTGACACATCCGGTTCATGTTCAGGAGAAACTGTACAGAGATTTCTGGGTGAAACCTATGGGATTTTAAGTGAAAAAGAGAATTTTTTCAGCAGGATGAAGGTATATATCGTCCAGTGCGACTGTTTTATCCAGAAAGTGGATGTGATCCATTCTGAGGAAGAGTGGAAGGAATACATCCGGAACGTTAAGATCCAGGGCAGGGGAGGTACAGATTTCCGCCCTGTATTTGAATTGATCCGTCAGGAAAAAGAGAGAAAAGAACTGAAGAATCTCAGAGCACTGATCTATTTTACAGATGGTGACGGGATTTATCCGGGACAAAAGCCGGATTATGAGACTGCATTTGTATTTCTGAAACGGACGGACAAGATGAAACTGGTGCCGCCATGGGCGAAATGTCTGATCACAGGAATGGGGCAAACTGCGGAGCAGATGTCAGTTTGAGTAAATAATGTTACTGTTCACTGGTAATATCCCGCGAGGTGTTTTTTGTGAGCGAAGGTCACAGAAAACCCGAGACATACCGCGCGATTATGCGATTAGCATAAATTCTGTGCATCGCGAAGCGTGTTGCTGGGAACGGAGTGAACAGTAACTAAATAATTAGCAGGAGTATGATAATAAAATGAACATACAGGAAGCAAAAACAGAAATCTGTAATACACTTCGTGCATATCTGGCGAAGGATGAGAATGGATATTATACTTATCCTCTGATCCGTCAGAGACCGCTGTTGCTGATCGGTCCGCCGGGAATCGGCAAAACTGCCATTATGGAACAGGCGGCAGCAGAGTGCGGTGTGGGACTTGTAGCCTACACCATTACCCATCACACCCGTCAGAGTGCCATCGGTCTTCCGGAGATCGTTAAACGGAATTACGGTGGAAAAGGAATGATGGTGACAGATTACACAATGAGTGAGATCGTGGCATCTGTCTATGATTGTATGGAGAATACAGGCAGGAAAGAGGGAATCCTGTTTATTGATGAGATCAACTGTGTGTCTGAAACCCTGGCACCGGCAATGCTGGCACTTCTCCAGAATAAAACCTTTGGAAGTCATAAGATTCCGGAAGGCTGGATTCTGGTAGCAGCGGGAAATCCACCGGAGTATAATAAATCTGTCAGGGAATTTGATATTGTCACACTCGACCGTGTCCGTAAGCTTACAATTGAGCCTGACTGCGATATCTGGCTGAAATATGCAGGACAGCAGAAGGTGCACCAGGCGATCATTTCTTATCTGTCTGTGAAGAAAAACAATTTCTATGCGGTGGAGAATACAGTAGACGGTAAATTCTTTGTGACTGCCAGGGGATGGAGGATCTTTCAAGACTTCTGCAAAGCTATGAAAAGCTGGGGATCGGGATCAGTGAGGAACTGGTGGAGGAATTTCTCCAGAAAGAGGAAACAGCCAGAGATTTTGCAGGTTTTTATCAGTTATATACAAAGTATGGGGAGGATTATGAAATCCCGTCGATCCTGTCCGGAAATCTGAGCCGGGAGAATCTGGCGCTGAAGGAGAAGATGGCTGCAGATGGAGCTTTTGAGGAGCGTTTTGCAGTTGTAAATCTGATCCTGGGGGCATTGAGAGAAAAAGCGGAAGAATATGGACAGGCAGATCATCAGCTTGAGGTACTCTATGAGATGCTTCTGCATCTGAGAACTCAGGTGAGAAAGAATGCTGAGGAAGAGAAGCTGGGAATTTCATTGCTTGAAGAATTTGTGCAGGAACAGGAAAACAGTCTGCAGATCAAAGTAAAGATGGAACTGATCTCAGTAAGAGAACAGAAATATCAGGAGACGGCAATCCGCAGGCTGAGGGAATATATTCTGACAGCAAAGAAAGAACATGTGCGGTCAGCTGAAAATGGATTTAAGCGGATCAGTAAATGTTTTGAAAAAGAAGCAGTATGCAGAGAAGATATGATCCAGAAACTCCAGGGAGAACTGCAGAATGCCTTTTCATTTATTAAAGAGAGCTTTGGCGAAAATCAGGAAATGCTGCTTTTCGTGACAGGGATCACAGCGGATAAGTCAATGACTTCGTTTATTGCCGGAAATGGCTGTCCGGCATATTTTGAACACAGCGAGATGCTTTTATATAATAAAGAAGAAAATGAACTGCGAAAAGCGTGTCTGGAGGCAGTGCATGATGGATTACAGGAAGAATGATGTGACTGGGTATAATAGTCTGTCACAGACAGCGGTTGGAAACGGATGTCTGTATATTATATAGAAGTCAATCAGACAGCAGCTGATACATAGCAGCAATGTGCTGCGGAAATGGAGGAAGAATGTCAGAAAAACAGCCTAAAAAAAAGAAGACAGCAGGGGATGTTGTGTTGACGGTTGTTCTGATCGCAGCAATCTGTGTATTCTGTTATGCAGGATATAATCTGTTTCATATTTATACAGAATATAAGAAAGGTACGGATGAGTACAATTCAATCACACAGATGGCGGTAACAGAACGAGATCCGGATGGAGAAGCGGCAGGACCGGAAGCCGGCAGTGAGCTGAAAGCACCTATGGATATTGACTTTGCATCTCTTAAAAGTGTAAATAATGATGTAGTGGGATGGATTTATGTGGAAGCAGTGCCGGATATCAATTATCCCATTGTGCATGGCAAAGACAATGAAACTTATCTTCACAGAACCTATGAGAAGAATTACAATTTTGCAGGTACTATCTTTGTGGATTATGAAAACAAAGGGGATTTCAGTGACTGTAATACGATCGTGTATGGCCATAATATGAAAAATGGTTCCATGTTTGCTCAGCTTAAGAAGTTTACACAGGATGAAGAGACTTATAAGAAGAGCAAATATTTCTGGATCTTTACACCTGAGAAAAACTACAGGTATGAGATTATTTCTGCGTACACCACAGGTGTGAACAGTGATACCTATACACTGTTTAAGGGACCTGGTGAGGAATTTGAAAATATCTGGAGAAGATCAGAGGATATTCCGAGATCCGGACAGATGCAGAAGGAATGAACATAAAGGACAAGATCATTACTCTGTCTACCTGTACAGGAAACGAGGCAACCCGTTATGTTGTCCAGGGAAAACGTGTGGATACACTTGATGTCGGGCAGTAGAATTATGAAGAGCAGTTACCTGAATCAGAAGAAAATCGTATTGCTGTAAAAGCAGACGATAAAAATTCAGATGATAAAATTTCAGTAACAGTGTTTGGAAAAAATAAAGGAGGAATTCTAAATGGCAGGAGAAGTTGAGAGATTACAGGAACTTGTAGACAAATATGACAATATTGTCTTCTTCGGCGGAGCAGGTGTTTCCACAGAGAGCGGAATCCCGGATTTCAGAAGTCAGGACGGACTTTATCATCAGAAATATGACTATCCTCCGGAAACGATCTTAAGCCATACATTCTTTATGAGAAAGCCGGAAGAATTTTTCAAATTCTACAGAGACAAGATGCTTTGTGACACTGCAAAACCAAATGCACACATCTGAAGCTGGCAGAACTGGAGCAGGCAGGCAAGCTGAAAGCTGTTATCACCCAGAATATAGACAATCTGCATCAGATGGCGGGTAGTAAGAAAGTGCTGGAGCTTCATGGAAGTGTATACCGCAATTACTGCATGAAGTGTCACAGATTTTATGATTTTGCCCACATGAAAGCATCCACAGGTGTTCCGAGATGCGAATGTGGTGGAATTATCAAGCCGGATGTGGTATTGTATGAAGAAGGTCTGGACAATCAGACGATCAATGAAGCAGTGAAGGCAATCTCAGAGGCACAGGTGCTGATCATAGGGGGAACTTCCCTGGCTGTTTACCCGGCAGCAGGACTGATCGATTACTTCCGGGGAGAGCACCTTGTAGTGATCAACAAATCCCCGACTCCGAGAGACAGATATGCAGACCTTCTGATCCAGGAGCCGATCGGACAGGTGTTTGCACAGATTCACTGTTAAAGCCGGTTAAGGGTAACTGTTCAGGTTACTGTCAAAGTTATATAAGAGGAGTAAGAGATTATGGGACTTCCCTATGAAGTTGGTGATATTGTTACATTAAAGAAAGTCCATCCCTGCGGAAGCAGAGACTGGGAAATCTTAAGGGTAGGTGCTGATTTCCGCCTGAAATGTACAGGATGTGGACATCAGATCATGGTACCGCGCAAGATGGTTGAGAAAAATACTAAAAATTTGATAAAAAAAGAAAAATAGTACTTTACAGACACGAAAAACTATGTTAGAATCAACACTCGTGATATATTTTATATCCTTGCTCTTTGACAGGCAAAGGGCCAACAGACCATAAGGAGGTAAAGCAAGACATGAACAAGTACGAGTTAGCATTAGTTGTTAGTGCAAAAGTTGAAGACGAAGTACGTGATGCAGTTGTTGAGAAAGCAAAAGGATACATCACACGTTACAACGGCACTATCACAGAAGTAGAAGAATGGGGTAAGAAAAAATTAGCTTACGAAATTCAGAAAATGCATGAAGGCTTCTACTATTTCATTCAGTTTGAAGCAGACGCACAGTGCCCGGCGGAAGTTGAAAGACACGTTCGCATCATGGACAATGTATTAAGATACTTAGTCGTAAGAAAAGACGCATAATCTTATACAGGGTGGATTTTAGAAGGCACCATTAATTGATCCGTTCAACCATTCAAAGCAGAAACGAAGAGGTATTTATATGAACAAAGTAATTTTAATGGGACGCTTAACAAGAGATCCTGAGGTGAGATATTCCGCAGGAGAGAATGCATTGGCAATTGCCAGATATACACTGGCAGTAGACAGAAGATTCCGCCGTGACGGTGAAGCAACAGCAGACTTTATCAGTTGTGTATCCTTTGGACGTACAGCCGAGTTTGCTGAGAAGTATTTTCGTCAGGGACTTAAGATCATTGTTTCAGGACGCATTCAGACAGGCAGCTACACCAATCGTGATGGCCAGAAGGTTTATACCACAGAGGTAGTAGTTGAGGAACAGGAGTTTGCTGAGAGCAAGGCAGCCAGCGATAATTACGCAGCTTCCCATCCTCAGACATCAGCACCTGCACCTGCACCATCCATGCCGGCTCCGGGAGCAGCCAGTGCAGACGGTTTCATGAATATTCCGGATGGAATTGATGAAGAACTGCCGTTTATTTAATACAACTGATAGAATAAAATAGGAGGAAAGCAATCATGGCTTACAATAGAGGCGAAAGACAGACTCTCCAATGAAGAGAAGAGGCGGCCGCAGAAGAAAAAAAGTTTGCGTATTCTGTGGTAAAGAGAATAACGAGATCGACTACAAGGATGTAGCAAAATTAAGAAAATATGTTTCTGAAAGAGGAAAAATCCTTCCAAGAAGAATCACAGGAAACTGTGCAAAACATCAGAGAGCACTGACAGTTGCTATCAAGAGAGCACGTCATATGTCTATGATGCCATACATTCAGGACTAATTCTGAAGATGATAAATGCTGCTCCGCATTTGGCGGAGCAGCATTTTTGCATTATTTACGAGAATTGCTATATAACAGAATGAACAGTAACACACAATAACCATTATTTTTGTGCGTTCTTCTGTTGCTATGGTAAATTCTGTTCAAATCTGTTATAATATGATTCAAAGGGCGTTTTTCACAGAACCTGCTATATGCAGCACATTTGCTGTGTACAGGCGAAACAAATAGAATGATGAAGAACGGAAAGAAAG
>ENA-OQIC01000215-OQIC01000215.1-human-gut-metagenome-genome-assembly--contig:-NODE-215-length-27105-cov-3.050115_pt1 | contig 27105 bp, 32 predicted proteins | sample MGYA00242572_ERZ504736 | MGnify/ENA primary metagenome ERZ504736 (study PRJEB26092, sample SAMD00036201) | human gut metagenome | host: Homo sapiens | study: EMG produced TPA metagenomics assembly of...
TCCTGATAATATCTTACCCCAATGGGGCGATGCCATTGTCTGGAATGAGTTCCATATGTCCACGGAATTTCCAATTTATTGGGATTAATTTAAAAAAGCCACACACACTTTTTGTCCTATAAGCCTAAAAAAGCCACACACACTTTTTGTCCTATAAGCCAAAAACTAAACATAAATGCAAAATAAAAGCTGCGGATTGAATTCGATTCGCAGCTTTTTATTACGTCTATGTGCGTGCACTTACAGCTCAGCCCATTCACTACAACTAAGCGCTCATAACAAAACGACGCCGCTCCCGAAGGAACGACGTCGTTTTTTATTTGCATTATATTATGTTTTTATTAATAATTCCTCACCATAACCTGACGGCTTAGATGTGGAATAAACCTAACATAGCACCGCCAGCCAAGGAAATTAAGGACATTACGAAAAGACGTGGAGCACAGAATTTCAACATATCTTTAATTTCGATACCGGCCAAGCCGCAAGCCAAGAATGTAGTTGCAGCATGAGGAGTTACCAATACGCCGTAGTTTTTGGAAATCAACATAGCCATAGCCATGTCCTGAGGGTTTACACCGAATTTTTCACCTACGCTGATAGCCAATGGTACCAAGCCGAAGAAGTAGGAATCAGTACCGAGCAACATACCGATAGGTACACCGAGGATACCGAATACAGTCTGCAAATGTGGTCCTAAGAAATCAGGCACAAGAGCGATTAACATGGTAGCCATGTTATCCATCATTTAGTACCGCTCAAAACGCCGAGGAATACGCCGGATGCCAACAAGATCATAGGCATGGTCAACGCTGTATCAGCATGCATTTTGATTGCTTTAGCCTGAGCTTTAGCGCCCGGGAAGTTAACGATCAAAGCAATAGCCAAACCGAACATGAAGGCACCGTACAAAGGAATCTTTGTGAAGCAGAGTAACAAGATAACAACTAAAGTTAAAAGACCATTGAACCATAACAATTTAGGGCGTTTCATAGCTTCGATATCTTCAGTCGTAGCATTGCTGTCAGCCGGTACAATAGAAGAGTCGAGTAAAGCAGCTTCGCCTGTAGGGTTAAGGCCCGCACCGCGGCGTTTTTCAACTATGCCCATGTAAGCAGCGAATACCATTAAGATTACGAGACCAACACCTTGCAATGGAATCAATTCCTGCCACAAAGCGTTTACGTCAGCGTTCAATACAACGCCGGTACGAGCTACCGGACCACCCCATGGTACCAAGTTCATGATACTCATAGCAGCACCGATGATACAAACTAATACAACCGGACGGATGTGCAATTTCTTATAGATTGGCAACATAGCAGGGATTGTGATTAACAATGTGGAAGCAACGCACCATCCAAGTGACCGATTACGGCGATCATAGCCGTAACAATGGTTACCAACATAATGTTGTTACCGGCTTTTTTAGCCAAGTAGTTAACCAATGGGTCAAACAAACCAACGTCACTCATTAATGAGAAGTATACGATAGAGAAAATAAATAATACCGCAGTAGACCAGGTTTTGGATACACCGGTTTGTACAAACTTATAAATATCTTCAGGACCGAAACCTGCAATTACGGCCGCGATGATAGGTACGATTACGAAAATCGGCACCGGATTTGTCTTAGATTGGATTAAGGCCCATACGATGATGACAATCATCATTAAGCCAAGAAAACCTAAAAACATGAGAAAATCCTCCTTTAAAACAACTACAAAATAAATGAGAAAATTATCATATCACAATATATAATGCGTTAACAACTCCCTGCCGAGTGAGATTAATAAGCTTAATCTCACTCACAGGAGTCTTTTTATTAAAGTCGACTACCTAATCACAGTCAGCATTACTACTGATTGGAGCAGACATTAATGCCATTAGTCTAAAGGTTTACGAACCACGTCGATGATAGTGCCGTCACGATATTCTACGATAGCTACTACGTCTTCGTCTTTATCGCTAACAGTTACACCTTCCGGTTTACCTACCAAGTCAAAGGCCAATTTTTGCAATTCTTCAATCGTGTAGATTGGCAAATTGGAGTCTTTGAAGCGTTCGATAAGGTCGGTACGACGAGGGTTGATGGCGATACCGCGTTCAGTTACGATAACGTCTACGGATTCACCAGGTGTAATTACTGTCTGAACGTTGTCAAGAATCATTGGCAAACGACCGCGAACGAGTGGACAAGTAATTACTGTGCATTTAGCACCGGCTGCTGTATCGCTGTGACCGCCGGAAGCACCCATGAGGATACCGTTGGAGTCAGTCATACAGTTAACATTGAAGTTAGTATCGATTTCGGTAGCACCTAAGAATACTACGTCGAGATAGTTTGTCATGTTGTCGGTCCAAGGATCCGCATACATGGAGGCGCTCATTTCGATATGGTTAGCATTTTTATGTAAAGAAGCCGCTGCATCAGTATCAAATGTTTGCGTATCATAGATAGCTTCGATCAAGCCGTCTTCCAACATGCCTGCCAATACACCGGTAGCACCGCCGATACCAAAACCGGCTTTAACACCTTGGGCTTTCAATTTTTCGCCGATAAATTTAGCAACTGTCAAAGGAGCTCCGCCGGCACCTAACTGGAAGGAGAAACCTTCTTTAATGATGCCTGCCTGATCCAAGAATTCAGCGGCCATTTCAGCGATTTTAATCTGGATAGGGTTTTTAGTGAAACCAACCGCACCGGAAGCAATACCTGCAGGGTCGCCGATAGCTTCTACTTCAACGATGTAGTCTACATCAGTTTGAGGTACGGAATATGGATATACATAGTCAACGAGGTTATCGGTAATAGCTACGGTTTTATCTGCATAATGGGAGTCAACCATGCGTAGCCGAGAGCACCGCAAGCGGATTTGCCCTGCATGCCGGTGAAGTTACCGCGACGATCGCAAGTTGGGGCACCCATGAAAGCCACATCGATGTGAAGTTCGCCGGAAACGATGGCACGAGCACGACCACCATGAGAACGAATCACTACCGGACGTTTTAATACGCCTGGGTTTTTCGTCAAGAATTTACCGAGCGCATCACGTAAACCGGATGTTTCGATAGCTGTTACGGTACCATCTTTAATCATATCGATCAAGAAGTCATGGCATGGACTCAAAGAGCTGGATGCTACGGTGATGTCTTTAATACCTTTAGCCTGGATGCGTTCCATAACCATTTTCATAACATAGTCACCATTGCGGAAATGATGGTGGAACGATACAGTCATACCGTCTTTTAGGCCGGTTTTTTCAATAGCTTCGTCGATGGAAGCCAATAATTTATCGGCACCGCCTTTATTATATTTAGCAACCGGACGACCGGCACGGTGCATTTTCGGCTCAACTGCGAACTCGCCTTGATACACTTCACGGCCTTCAAGAGCCGGAATATTCATTGGAATTTCGCGATTTGCTTTATTTAACATTGATTTCAGCTCCTTCATCTACTTCTACTTTAATCCCGGCAGCACGTGCTTTGTCCACGATACGTTGTGCACGTACTACGATAGGACCGTCAATCATTTTACCGTCTACGGCGATTACGCCTTTATTATTTTTCAAAGCATCAGCATAGCTGTTCAATACTTTTACGGAATGAGCGATTTCTTTTTCATCCGGTGTGAATACTTTGTGAGCTAATTTAATCTGGCTTGGATGGATACAAGATTTACCGTCAAAGCGAGGGCTTTAATGTATTCAACTTCTTCAACGAAACCTTCAGGGTCTTTAACATCGGAGAATACAGTATCGACACAACGGATGCCGGCTTCACGAGCAGCCAACAAGATGGACTGACGAGCGAATGCCAATTCAACTGCCGGTTTATGTTTACCGGTACGAAGGTCGGCACGGTAATCTTCAGCGCCTAAAGCGATACCTACTACGCGAGGTGCGTGGCAGATTTCACGAACATTGTAAAGGCCTTTTACGGATTCGATAGCTACGATAATATTAATCGTACCTTCTTCCCAGCCGTTTGCTTTTTCTACTTCTTCAATCTTACGGGCTACGATTTCAACTTCGGAAACGTCTTCCGTTTTAGGAATACGAATCAAGTTAGGTTTAGCCGGTACGATTACATCGAGGTCATCATAACCGTAAGGAGTCTGCGTCGGATGGTTAATACGAACTACCGTTTCGGAACGGAAAGTCATGCTTTTTAAAGCTTCAGCCGTCATCAAACGAGCCGTATCTTTTTCCGTTACAGGGATGGAGTCTTCAATATCAAACATCAAGCTGTCAGCACCGTGGATATCAGCACTGTTGATCATTTTAGGTGTGTTGCCCGGTACGAACATCATACTGCGGGAAATACGTGCTTTAGCTGCTTCGCTTAAAGGTAATGTTTTGGCTTCTACAGGACGAGTTTCGTCGTGAGCTACAGCCGCTTTTGGTTCGGAACCGCGTTCCAAAGCACCGAGTACACGAGCTTTAATGGCATAGTCCCAAGCTGCTTTATCGTCGGCAATAACTTTTACTCCGTCATAACCGGCTTCTTTAACCGTTCTTACGATTAATTCTTCAATGTGTTTACCATACTGGCGTTGAACTTTGGAAGTCAATTCCACTTCAATACCGGCCGCAATTGGTTCAACTGTTACAAGACAATCTTGCTTTTCGTCAAAACCGACAGTCGCTGCCTTTACTAATTTGTTCATAGCTTCGCATCCTTTCCTGACGAATCGAATTACTGAAAAAAAAAATAACGATAAAAGTTAAGGAAATACATCAACATTTAAACTACTGATAATAATTTAAGCCATTACATAACTTAGATTTGAATTTTAAACATTTTTTTATCTCTTACTTCTAAAAACATTATATCTACCTTCATCATATAAAGATAATAAAAAGCCGTTATGTACTGTATAAAATTTTTATACACATTTTTTCATTCCATAGATTACATTTAGTAATGTGTTATAAATACGCATAAAAAAAGAATCTTTTTGCATTTAGCAAAAGATTCTTAAAAATTATCACTGCATTTGCAATTTCCATATAAGAAAAAAGTTCTTTTGGGCTTTATAAAAAGTAAAACGTAAGATTCGTTCAACACAAGTTTACACCTGTCTACGAAATGTCGTTAAAACTGTATCGTTACCGGTGAATTATCTTTATAATATTCTTGTACATAATCTATAAACGTTTTAACGGCAATCAATTTATCACTCACTTCATTGAAGTATAAAAACGTACTGCGCACCCAAGGCTTGCCGTCTTTCTGATAAATCGGTTCCACATAGATGCCTTCATCTTTGCAGGAACCAAGCCCTAAATACGGTAAGATTGACCAACCGAGACCTTCACGCACGAAGTGACGACAGGTAACCATAGAGTCCATCTCCATAGCCGCTTCATGACTTTTCGGCAGATTTTCATTACACCATGTGTCAAGAACGGTAGTAATCGAACCGTCCGAACGATATTGAATGAGCGGCAAATCCGCCAACTCATCAATTGTAACCGGATCTTTATAAACCAAGCAGTAAGGCTCTTCAAAGAGCTTAATACTGCTGCTTGTTTCTTTATGATTGCCGCGCGCGATTGCCACGGCCACTTCCCCGCTGTTAAACATCTTATTTACATGGGAACTGTGACCGGTTTTTACTTGGATATGAATATTGGGATATTGCTTCGTAAATTTACCCAATAAATGCGGCAACTGATAGTCCGCGAAGTTGATGGACGAAGCAATTTTTAAAGTCCCTTGTATCTCTCCGCTCATCTCACCGATAGCCTGCTTCAAGCTTTCCATTTCCTGGAGCATGCGGCGGCAGTAAGCATGAAAGACTTCGCCTTGAGGCGTCAACGTAATTCCTTCACTGGTACGAAGTAATAAGGGACTCCCCAAGTCTTCTTCCAAATGGCGCAGACGATAACTCAGCGCCGGTTGGGATAGAAATAGTTTTTCAGCGGCTTTTGTAATATTGCCTTCTTCCACAACGGTTACAAAAGTTTGCCATTCCCGTTCATCCATTAAATCCCTCCTCAATCTCTACGGAAAAATCGCAATAAGGATAAGAAGATATTAATGAAATCCAAGTACAACATTAACGCGCCGATCAATTCAACCCGTTCCAACACTTCGTCATCTTCAAGGGCTACCGTGGTCAAAATCCCTTTAATGCGATTCACATCAACGGCCGTAAAAATCGTGAAAATAATCACACCGAAAGCACCGAGGGCTAAATTAACGAAACCGTTTTGGAATACGAACACATTAAGCAAGCTCACGATAATAAGCGCAATGACAGCACCTAACAAATAGGTCGTCCACGATGTTAAGTCACGTTTAACCACACCGCCGATAACCGCAAAGGTACCGAAAAACGCCAACGTCCCCACAAAAGCATAAAAGAACGCCGTCGTACCGTATACCATACTCAAGGCCGCCAAAGTAAGGCCATTTAAAATAGAGTAAATAAAGAACATGCTTTTCAGCGTAGTCAGACTGGCCGACATCTGCCGCGCGCTGAATAAGAAGACCGCGCCCAATTCCAAAATCAACAAAATATTGTAGTTGGAAACAGCCAATGAAAGCCATTGAGGGTTAAATAAAGCTGCCAACATAGTAACAAATGTTGTCAAAATTCCCCAGCCCATCCAGAGCATGGAGTTGCGCAATTTACGCGCTACAATCTGCGAAATTACAGATTGATCCGCATTCACGGGCATTGAATAGTTCATACATACCTCCTCAATCAAATCTGTCACGGCTCAAATCGGCCTCTTAATATAAAATCTTGCTTGTGCCTCTCACCTTGACACAAGCAAGATTTACGTCACTACCTATTCAGCATGCCGCAGCAATACCTTAATACGCATTAGCCACACAATTAACGGGCGTTGGCAATGCCTTCAAATACTTTGCCGCGAGAGCCGTCGACAGTTACAACTTCACCATTATTAATTACAGTTTCTGCATTTCTTACACCTAAAATTACCGGAATACCGAAGTTAATCCCTGCAATAGCGGCCGCCGAAGTAAAGCCGTCTTCAGCAGCAATGATAGCACCGGCACGTTTAGCAAACGGCATTAATTCCGGTTCTAACGTGCGAACTACCAATACATCGCCATCGCGGAAAGACTTCCCTGCCATTTCAGCATTATAAGCGAGGCAAACACGACCGGTAGCGGCGCCTTTACCCACACCATTACCGCTTAATACGGCTTTGCGACTACATGTACGCGAATCATATTGGTCGTACCGGCCTTACCGGATGGTACGCCGGCGGTAATAACAACTAAATCGCCGGATTCGATATGGTTTTCAGCCAAGGACGATGTAATAGCACTGTATACCATTTCATCGGAATTTTCATGGCCCGCACCGAGTACGGCTTCAACGCCCCAATACAACTGAACGCGACGAACCGTAGCTTCATGCGGCGTAACCGCTAAAATCTTAGCGCGCGGACGGTTGCGGGAAATACTCATAGCCGTTTTACCCGTTTCCGTACAAGTAATGATAGCCGCCGCATCAAGATTCTTAGCTACCGTTACGGTTGCCACACTGATGGCATCCGTAGTTTGTACCGTATCAGAAGCAAACGGATGCTCAATATTGCAATATAAAGTGGAATGTTCCGTCACTTCCGCAATACGCGCCATTGTCTGTACCGCTTCTACCGGGTATTTACCGCCTGCTGTTTCGCCGGACAGCATAACCGCATCAGTGCCGTCCAAAATAGCATTCGCTACGTCGCTGGCTTCGGCGCGGGTAGGGCGTGGGTTATTCGTCATAGATTCCAACATTTGAGTGGCCGTAATTACAGGCTTCGAGGCTTTGTTACATTTAGTAATCATCATCTTCTGAAGAACCGGTACTTCTTCAGCAGGGATTTCAACGCCCAGGTCACCACGAGCTACCATGAGACCGTCGGACATGCGCAAAATATCGTCTAAGTTATTGATACCTTCTTCATTTTCAATCTTGGAAATGATTTTAATATCTTTCCCTTCTTCTTCCAAAATGCGGCGAATAGCCACTACATCAGTGCCACGCTGCATAAAGGAAGCGGCTACATAGTCCACATCCATTTGGCAACCGAAACGCAAATCTGCCATATCGCTTTCCGAAACCGGTGGTAAGCTGAGTGGAATGCCCGGTACGGCTACGCGTTTACGATCGCTCATAGGCCCGTTGTTTTTAATTGTAGTGTAAATTTCGGTGCCTTCGATTTTTTCTACCTGCAAGGTAACCAAACCGTCGGATAATAAAATTTCGCACCCTACTTTAACGTCATCCACCAAGCCTTTATGGTTAACCGAACAAATGGTAGCGTCCCCTTCAATATCGCGCATAGTAAGCGTAAACGGTTTACCCGCTTCAAGCATTACTTTGCCCTCTTTAAAATGACCTAAACGAATTTCAGGCCCTTTGGTATCAAGCATAAGCGCTACCGGAATCCCGGTTTTCTTCGAAGCAGCGCGCACCGCTTCCATACGTTTCGTATGTTCGTCATAAGAGCCATGTGAAAAATTGAAGCGTGCTACGTTCATACCGGCCTGTAGCATCTGTTCCAATACGCCGGGCGCATCAGTGCTCGGTCCAATGGTACAAACAATTTTAGTCTTTTTCATAGTAAATACCTCACTCATAATGAATTGGAATAAAGCCTATGTTTTCCCTTCATAGTAACCATTATACACTAATCAATTAAAGTATTTCTACACTATCGGGGCCTAAAATTTCTTCCACCGCCCGGCATATTTCAGTCCCGGGGGCAAAATAGTATTCTTTGGCTACATCAATGCGTTTCCGTTGCCGATGTAAATAAAAGGTGACCGGTACCGTCCCGGTTGCTTTGAGGAGTAATTTTTTCAACGCATTACTCGCTTCGGCCGTGTCAAAACCAGGACGAATATGAATTACAATACGCTTGGCCGTATCGTAATTGACTTTTAACGGCTTAATCGTATCGGCAATGATTTGTACGCCCTTTTCATCCGCATCAATCCGTCCCGAAATACGTACCGCCATATCTACGGCCAGCATGGCTGATACTGCTGAAATTTTTGTGGGAAAACGACAATAGACGCGGAACCGGAAAAATCTTCGAGCCGAATAATGGACATGACATCGTTGCGCCGCGTAATTCTGTCGGTTTTCTCTACAATGAGGCCACCTACGGTCACTTCCTGCTTGTCGTATTGTTCCGGATTTTCATTAAGTTTACCCACTTCGAAAAGACCTTTTAATTCAGCTTCATAAGAATTAAGAGGATGGCCGGAAATATAAAAACCGGTATATTCTTTTTCATCGCGCAATTTTTCATCCATGGTCAAATCGTCGAGCTTTGGCACTTCAATGGTTTCCGCCACGGACGGTTCATCACCAAAAAGACTCATAGCGCCGCGGGCTTCTTCTTTTTGAAGGCGCTGTCCCAAACTCTGCGCTCCTTCATACATGGCGAGGAGCTGATTGCGGTTTTCCTTGAAGCTATCCATGGCGCCGCAGCGAATTAAGCTTTCCAGTAAGCGTTTATTTACCACGCGCGAGTCGACCCGTTTGCAAAAATCAAGAATGGAGCTGTATAAACCGTTCCGATGGCGCTCGGCCAAAAGTTGTTCCACCGCATTATCGCCTACGCTCTTAACGCCACCCAAACCGAAACGAATAGCACCGTTCTGTACGGCAAAAGCCTGTTCCCCGTAATTAATATCCGGGCCCAACACTTCGACGCCGTGCTTTTTACAGTCATTAATATAGTACGTCAGTTTATCCACGTTGGTCATGAAACTACTCATAGTAGCCGCCATAAATTCAGGATAATAATGAGCCTTCAAATAGGCCGTCTGATACGCAATATAGGCATAGGCCGCACTGTGGGATTTGTTAAAACCGTAGCCCGCAAAGTATACGAGCAAATCGAATACTTCATTGGCAATGGCTTCCGGAATATTATTCTGCACCGAGCCGGCAATAAAGGATTCACGTTGCGCTTTAAGGACGGATTCTTTCTTTTTACCCATGGCACGGCGCATTAAATCCGCTTGGCCGAGACTGAAACCACCCATGGCAGAGGCAATCTGCATAACCTGTTCCTGGTAAAGAATAACCCCGAAGGTATCCTTCAAAATCGGTTCCAACAACGGATGTAAATAGGTAATTTCCATCTCCCCGTGGCGACGTTTAATAAAGTCTTCCACCATGCCGCTGCCCAACGGCCCCGGTCGATACAAGGCAACCAAAGGAATGAGGTCTTCAAAATGCTCCGGTCGTAAATCCATAACGAGCTTCGTAATCCCATCCGATTCAAGCTGGAATACGCCCGGCGTATCACCGCGGGTTAAGAGGTCACACGCGGCCTTGTCGTCAAGGGGAATTTTATCGAGGTCAATATCAATTCCGCGGTTAGCTTTAATGAGCTTCAAAGCGTCATCCATAACAGTAAGCGTCCGAAGGCCCAAGAAGTCCATTTTCAAAAGGCCCAATTCTTCGATATTGTCTTTATCATACTGAGTAACAAAGCCCGCGTCATTGGCGTTCTGAATCGGCACATGGTCTTCCAACGGTGCCGCCGAAATCACCACGCCCGCCGCATGAGTGGAGGCGTTGCGCACAATACCTTCCAGTTTACGGCCATAATCAAAGAGTTCACGAACCTTCGGATCCGTATCATAGAGCTGCTTTAAATCTTTACCCTTCAGCGCTTTGTCGAGCGTAATGCCCAATTCATTGGGTATCATCTTAGCCAGGCGGTTCACTTCAGGCAGTGGATGATCGAGCACGCGACCCACATCGCGAATAACGGCACGCGCCGCTTCCGTACCGAAGGTGATAATCTGAGCCACCCGAGCTTGACCGTATTTTTCCGTTACATATTCGATAGCCTTGCCGCGTTTTTCGTAGCAGAAGTCAATATCGATATCAGGCATGCTGACACGTTCCGGATTCAAAAAGCGTTCAAAGAGAAGATTATATTTGAGCGGGTCAAGGCCGGTAATGCCGAGCAAATAGGCCACCACGGAACCGGCCGCACTACCACGACCAGGCCCTACTAAAATGTCGTGCTCACGAGCGTAACGCACATAATCCCACACGATGAGGAAATAATCGTCAAAACCCATTTGAGCGATAACGGCGAGTTCATAATCGAGCCGTTCTTTCAGTTCCGGCGTCATCGTACCGTACAGTCGCGGCACTTCTTTTTCACACAAATGGCGTAAATAGGTAGTCGCCGTCTCCCCTTCCGGCACGTCGAAATGAGGCAAATGATGCTCATCAAAATTAAATTCCACATTACAACGGTCTGCAATGGCCAAGGTATTTTCCATGGCACCCGGAATATGACTGAATAATTCCGCCATTTCGTCGCCGCTCTTCATATAAAACTCGTCATTCGGGAATTTAAGTCGATCCATATCGGCCACTTTGGCCCCGGTCGCAATGCAAACCTTAATATCTTGCGCATCTGCATCTTCTTTTAATACATAATGAAAGTCATTGGAGCACACCAAGCCTACGCCATACTCTTTGGCTAACTGAATGAGTGCTTCCTGCGCTTTTACTTCGGCGGGTAAGCCGTGATTCTGTATTTCTAAAAAGAAATTATCCTTGCCGTAAATATCTAAGTAGGTTTCCAGCGCTCGTTTCGCTCCTTCCGGATTATCCTGCAATACACATTGCGGAATTTCTCCTTGAATACAAGCACTCAAGGCGATGATACCTTTACTGTGTTCTTTTAATAATGCGTGATCGACACGAGGTTTGCGGTAAAAACCCTCCGTAAAACCGCGGGATACGATTTTAGTGAGATTTTGATAGCCTTCCATGGTCTCAGCCAGCAAAATCAAATGTTTCAATCGCTCTTGCCGACTTGCGTCTTTATCAAAACGACTGCCGTCGTAACATACACTTCGCAGCCGATAATCGGCTTTATCCCCGCACTTTTTGCTTCTTTATAAAAATAAATGGCACCACACATGTTACCATGGTCCGTTATCGCCAAAGCAGGCATGTTCAGTTCTTTGGCGCGGGCTACCATTTGCGGCAGGCGACTGATGCCGTCCTGCAAGCTGTATTCAGTGTGGCTATGCAAATGAACAAATGGTTTCATGGTTCCCTCCTCAATCAAAATTATATAAAAGGACCGACCCCGAGGTCAGTCCTTTTACTGTATCTGTACCTTATTTAATTATATCATAAGTTGGAAGTCGTACTGCTTAATTATCAAACATTACTACGAAATAGCCTCCCGGCGAATGGGACTATTCGTTAACGACCTCGAAAATAATGAGTCAATTCACGGCGCACCATCTGCCACTGGGGCATAAATTCAGCCACTACCTGCCAAAAGCGAGCGGAATGGTTCGGTTGAATAAAATGGGCAAACTCATGAATCATTACATATTCCAAGAATAATCGAGGCCCGATTAATAGTTTCTGATTAATCATAATCCGCTCTGTCCGTAAGGAACAGGAACCCCAGCGCGTTTTCGCTTCGCGAATACGCAGTTTTGGATAGGGCACATCATAACCGGCTTCAATGTAACAACGATAAATGCGATCACGCATATCCTTCACCACATCTTCTACCAGATGTTCCCAAAAATCCGCCATCAACGCGGCGCGCTCCGCTAGCGTGCTGTGCGGTTTGACAAACATGTATAAAACAGCCGGGTCCGATTCACTCCAACTCACGTAAGGTGCGTGATTGGGTTCAACCGGAGCCACCGTCAACCGGGCTTCATACCCCAGAATGGTAAACAGTTCACCGTTTTCGTACTGATACGGTACTACAGGGGTCTGTTTCGCCTGCTGGTCTTTGAAGCGCTGCCGTGCTTTATCGATAAGCTTCATGCTCCGAAACAAATTGAGTAACGGTGTGAGCGGGCATACGCCACGGTGCCGATACCTTGACCGTACCGTCCGGCATGACGCGGAGGTTCATGTTTTTGACAGCCTTCCACGTCACCGTATACGGTATAAGCTCACCGGCTATTCGTAATTCATATGTCTTCGACTGTATCTTACGCGACGACCGTCGCTGCCACCAACTCATAGTATTGCTTAGCGAGCGTTTTTAGCTGCTTTAGCACGGGCAGCACGATCCAAAATAGTTTTACGCATGCGAATGCTGTGCGGTGTTACTTCTACCAATTCGTCGTCGTTAATCCATTCCAAAGCCTGTTCCAAGCTGAAAATACGAGGCGGTGTCAAACGAACAGCTTCGTCAGAGGAGCTGGAACGCATGTTGGTAACATGTTTTTTCTTACATGGGTTAACGTCCATGTCGGTTTCACGAGAGTTTTCACCGATAATGCGACCGGTGTAAACCGCTTCGTTAGGACCTACGAATAAAGTACCGCGATCCTGTACGGAATTCAAACCGTAAGGAGTTGTTTCGCCGTCTTCAAAAGCTACCAAAGCGCCGCGCGTACGGCTCGGAATGTCGCCTTTAAATGGTGCATACCCATGGTACACATGGTTCATGATACCATTACCTTTAGTGCTGGTTAAGAATTGAGCACGGAAACCGATAAGACCACGGGCAGGAATAATGAATTCCATGCGGAGGTAACCGGCCAATTCGGTCATGTTAATTAATTCGGCTTTACGAACGCCCAAGTTTTCCATAACGGTACCCATGAATTCCTGAGGTACGTCGATGGTTAAGTATTCTAATGGTTCGCAGAGCTGATCGTTAATGCGTTTGTAAATTACACGTGGTTTACCAACCTGTAATTCATAGCCTTCACGACGCATAGTTTCGATTAAAACGGCCAAATGAAGTTCACCGCGACCGGATACTTTGAAGGAATCCGGCGAATCGGTTTCTTCTACTTTCATGGACACGTTGGTTTCTACTTCTTTGAACAAACGGTCACGTAAATGACGGCTCGTTACATAATCCCCTTCACGACCGGCAAACGGGGAGTTATTAACGGAGAACATCATGGACAACGTAGGTTCGTCAATCTTAATAGCCGGTAATGCTTCCGGATGTTCCGCATCAGCTACGGTTTCACCGATGTTGATATCTTCGATACCTACGAAAGCAGTGATGTCGCCCATGGCGGTTTCATCGGTTTCCACACGATTCAAGCCATTGTAGGTATAAACACGACCGATTTTAGCTTTACGAGTGCTTTCGCCGTTCATGATTACAACCTGCTGGTTAGTTCTCATGCGACCGCGAACAATACGACCAACGGCGATTTTGCCTACATAATCATCATAGTCAAGGGTCGTAACCATGAACTGTAACGGACCGTCAATGTCGCCCTGCGGAGCAGGAATTTCTTTTAACAATACTTCGAATAAAGGCTGCATATCTTTGCTTCATCATCCATGGACAATTTAGCAATGCCATCACGAGCGGATGCATATACAACCGGGAAGTCTAATTGATCGTCATCGGCTTCGAGTTCCATGAAGAGTTCCAATACTTCGTCTTCTACTTCGTGAACACGTTGGTCCGGACGGTCAATTTTGTTGATAACAACGATTGGTTTTAATTTCTGTTCCAACGCCTTACGAAGTACGTATTTAGTCTGTGGCATCGGACCTTCAAAAGCGTCAACCAACAACAATACGCCATCAACCATGTTGAGTACGCGTTCTACTTCGCCGCCGAAGTCAGCATGGCCCGGGGTGTCAACGATGTTGATTTTTACGCCATTATGCATGACAGCCGTATTTTTAGACAAAATGGTAATACCACGTTCTCTTTCAAGATCGTTAGAGTCCATAACACGCTCTGCCACTTTTTCATTCTCTCTAAAAATATGGCTTTGTTTTAAAAGGGCGTCCACCAAGGTTGTTTTACCATGGTCAACGTGCGCAATAATTGCGACATTACGAATATCTTCGCGAATCATGTATGTATGCCTCCTGTTTCGCTATAAAAAATATTAACTACTGATATAGTCAAAAGTATCAATCTATATAAATAACAGTTAATTATAACATAGCTTATACCTTTTAACAACTTTCTAAAAAATCTTTAACCGTTGGATTTGCTTTTAAGGCTTCAATTTCTTCTTCGCTTGGAATTTTCACCTTATCACGGTCTATATTAACAAGACACAAAAAGCCTACATAATCGCCCTTATTGGCACGAAATTGATGAATCGTGTTGCTCGGGATTTCAATAAAATCGCCCACTTTTACATCCACCACTTTTTCACCCAGCAAACATTGCCCATGGCCTCTGAAAATCATAACCATATGTGTATGTTCATGATGTTCCAAGGTCGAATAACCACCCGGTTTCACTTCAAAATAACGGAATTGGCAGGGAATGTCAAAGGCGCCGTCAAAGAGTACCTGCCGTGTTACATCTTTGAAGGGACTGCCGTCCTGTTTATAGACTAAAGTATCTACGCCCTCCCAATTAAAGGTTTCTGTATTAAACTTTTTAATCATAATTAACTCCTCAACATTAAGGCCTGCCAATACGTTTAACGCAAAAACGCCCGTTACTACCGCAACGGACGCATCGCTATTTTACTTAAACATACGTTTCAATGTGCCCATGAGGCCGCCCTTTTCATGAGCATGAGTCGCTTCGGATACGGAAGCTACTTCAAAGCCTGTTGCATCAATGGCTTCTTTAATGGCATCAGCATTAACTTTGCTGTTGTCATAGGAAATAGTTACGTCTTTGGATTTCAAATCCACGTCGGCAGACATAACCCCCGGCAAACCGAGTACTGCAGTTTTTACTGTATTTTCGCAATTGCTGCACATCATTCCCGGTACGTTGAATACCTGCTGATGAGCATGACCTGTACTGCCGCAACCACAATCTTTACACATAATATGTTCCTCCAATCTTCTTCCGGCTCAACGATATGAACCAAGCCATAATATTAACGATTTAGTCGCAAAGGCCTCCCCTGGCCTGACGGCATAGGGAGGCTTAATTATCATTTTATTGAATTTCTTTATGTTTTTTATCATTAACGGCGCCCGCTTCTACGTCAATCGTTTCCACTTTGGCCACATCAGATACTTTTTCTTCTTTTTTCTTGTCAGAGCTTACGGCGTCTTTGAACTCATTGATACCTTTACCAATGGCTTTACCAACTTCCGGCAACTTACCCGGTCCGAACACAACGAGCGCAATAACGAGCACTAAAATTAGTTCCTGTGTACCGAAATTAAACATAATTTTCACCTCGTTTAGCTACAATAATTATCATTCTCTTTACAGTGTAACACGAAACCCTATAAAAATGCTATAGAAAGTATCATAGCATTTTATCAATTTAAATATTAGTTTTTAGCGGCTTTGTCTACATACCATGTCACTGTATCCTGTGAGAGAACAGCGCCCGGAAGCACATGGCCGATACGTTCTTCCCATGATTCATCCATATACTCTTTACGCTGACGCAGTACGCGACCAAGAGCTGCCGCTTTCGATTCACCCACAACGGTAAACCATACATTGCGCGCTTTCGCCAAAAACGGGAACGACATGCTCACACGGTTCCATACTTTGCCGTCCGTTACGGGAATAACGGTCCGCTTCTTTTCTTCCAAAGCCTGAGACCGAGCAAATAAGGATGCAGTATGGCCGTCATCGCCAAGGCCTAACAACGTAAGATCTACGCCGTCTTTTTCACAAGCACTGAGCACGGTGGCTACTTCTTTTCATAGGCATCGGCTGCTTCTTCAACGGTACCGCTGTTTGTCGGTACCGGATAGAAATGACTGCTGCCGCCAATAGAGGCAAAGAGGCGTTCTTTGGCACGATAGAAATTATTGTCCGGATCGGTCTGCGGCACAAAGCGCTCATCCACCCAAAGGAAGAATATATTTTCCCAATCCAATTGCGTACGATATGCATCGGTATTTAAAAGCTCAAATAATGTATTCGGAGTAGTACCGCCGGAAATAGCTACTACAGCGCTTCCGGACTCGGCAATACAAGTATTCGTAAAGGCAATAAAATCCTTAGCTACTGCTTCCGCTACTTCTTGAGCGGTCTCAAAAGCACGAATTAAATCTTGCGCCATTGTAAGGAGCCTCCTTCTAAAATCTCATTAGTTTCTTTCGGTCCTTCGCTATAGGCCGGATAGAAGCAAAGTGGCACATTGTCCAAATCAGCTTCCCAAGCACGCAATAACGGCATAAATAAACGCCAAGATGCTTCTACGGTATCATTGCGTACAAACAAGGTTTGGTCCCCTAAGAGGGCATCCAAAATTAAGCGTTCGTAGGCATCCGGAATATCCTCCCCTTGCATAAAATCACTGTAGGAGAAATCCATCTCCAAGGTATTTACACAAAGTTTAGAGCCCGGCGACTTAACTTCCAACGATAAGCCCATCCCTTCATGTGGCTGCATACGCAACAACAAGACGTTTTGATTAAAATCTTTCGGTCTAATCGGTTTGAAAATGGAGTGTGGAATCGGTCTAAACGTAATGGCGATTTCACTGGATTTCTTCGGTAAGCGTTTGCCCGTACGCATATAGAACGGTACGCCGCGCCAACGCCAGTTATCGATGAAGAGTTTTAACGCCACATACGTTTCCGTCTGAGAGTTCGGGGCCACCCCTTCTTCCTTGCGATAGCCTACGGCCGGACGTTCCGAATCAACGGCTTCTACATATTGGCCGCGCACGGATATTTTGCCGAGGTCCTGTCCTTCCAACGGACGGATGGACGAAATTAATTTAGCGATTTCATCGCGATACGCATCGGCTTCAAAAATAGCCGGCGGTTCCATGGCGATGAGCGATAACATCTGTACCATGTGGTTCTGGAACATGTCGCGCAAAGCACCGGCTTTATCATAATAACCGGCTCGTTTTTCAACGCCTAATTCTTCCGCTACGGTAATTTCCACTTTTTCAATATACGTATGATTCCAAAGCGGTTCAAAAATGGCATTGGCAAAACGGAGCATCAAAATATTCTGAACCGTTTCTTTACCTAATAATGGTCGATACGATAAGTTTGCGATTCTTTAATATAACGTTTCAAGGATTTATCGAGGGCAACGGCACTTTCTAAATCGTGGCCGAACGGTTTTTCAATAATAACGCGGGACCATGCTTCCTCTTCGTCCAATAAGCCTGCTCTGCCAAACCTTTTACAATCGGTTCAAACATAGTCGGCGGCATGGCCAAGTAGAATAAAGCATTTCCTTCCGTGCCATGAGCTTCACTGACGCGTTTTAACTCGGTTTCAAGCAGTTCAAACATAGCCGCTTCCGTATATTGACCGGCCACATAGGAAAATCTGGCCAAGAAATCATCTGTTACGGTATCGCCGTTAGCCGCCATAGCTTCGCGTACTTCTTCCTGAAAAGCTTCATTGGTCATTTCAGTACGAGCTACGCCGATTACGGCGAATTTTTCCGGTAATAATTTACGCTCAAATAAAGCATGTATAGCCGGTAACAATTTTCGTTTAGTCAAGTCGCCGGAGGCACCGAATATTACAATAGTGCCGGGGCCCGGAGCCGAGTCAACACAGAGTTGCTCCCGGTAATTACACGAAACTGTCATTGGTTTTGCTTTCATTGTTGCAATCTCCTATTACTCTATTACTATAGAATATCATTCATATGCTTACTCTAGCACAAAACGACGTGAACTTCAATATATGGGTATATTCTGCCCCTTATTTGACACAATTTTTACCTCTTTTCCCCACATTTTCGCCCTAAACTTATGTATATACAAATAACCGCCCCGAATTCGTAATGAATCGGAGCGGTTATTTATATAAATGTCATTCAAAGCACTTTAAGTTACATACACCTATGACAGTTTATTTATTTGTCAGGCGTAACACCCTTATTTAACTTCTACTTTAACGGCACCGTATTTCTTAAGACTTTCTGCTTCTACCTCAGCTTGCGTCTTATAGTTTTGCGGAATTTTAGCTAAACGAATCCAGCTGCGAACCGCTTCCACCAATACGATGACAATCATGAGGAACATGACTACACTGAAGGCAACCAAGGTCCATTTGCCGGCCGGAATGTAACTGTAGAATACGTTTTCATAATCGGCAGCAATAGCAATGATGGCCATGAAGAAACATGGTACACCGGTTACCCAAGCGTAACGTTTGTGGCCGAGACGCATGATTACTGTAGTACCTACGGCCAAAGTCATGGTACCGAGCAACTGATTGGATACACCGAATAACGGCCAGATAATACCGATGTTACCTTGTAATACGAGGTAACCCCACATGATACAAATTAAGGCAGCACAGCCATATACGCCCGGTGCCCAGTTAACGTTTTCAAGCGGTTTGTAAAAACGGCCTAATAATTCTTGCAATAAATAACGACCTACACGAGTACCGGCATCAATCAAAGTCATGATAAACAAAGCTTCGAACATGATGCAGAAATGGTACCAGTAGCCCATGAGATGAGCCATGTTAGGCAAGCGCGAGAAGATATGAGCCATGCCGACGGCCAAGGAAACGGCGCCGCCCGGACGATGCATCAAGTCTTCGCCGACCATCTGAGATAAAGCCGGTAATTCATGAACTTGAAGTCCCAAAGCTTTGAAGGATTCAGTAGTGGAGTTGATGGCAAAATAGTCATCAGGATGTAATGCGGTAGCGGCAATCAAAGCATCATGGCAATGAATGCTTCCGTAAGCATAGCGCCGTAACCGATAGGTAAGATTTCTTTTTCATTGGTAATCATCTTAGGTGTTGTACCGGTAGCAATTACGGTATGGAAACCGGACAAGGCACCACAGGCGATGGTAATGAAAATGAATGGGAATACGGAACCTTTAAGGACAGGACCGCCGCCGTAAATGTACTGGGTAACGGCCGGCATTTGGATTATCGGCATAACGATGATAATCCCTAATGCCAAAGCACCGATAGTACCGATTTTTAAGTACGTGGATAAATAATCACGCGGTGCCAGCAACAACCATACAGGCAAGGCGGCTGCGAAGAAACCGTATACAGCCAACATGATTTCGATGGTCTGTAAGTCGTAAAGGAACCAGCTTGCATAGGAGGAAGCGGCTACTTGAGGACCGTAAATAATGGCGGCAAAGATAAGTACTACACCGATAACCGTTGCTTCCTGAATTTTGCCGGGGCGAAACCAGCGTAAATAAATACCTACGAAAATAGCGATTGGAATCGTCATGCTGACGGAGAAGAAGCCCCATGCGGAGTTATGAAGCGCATTGGCTACTACTACGGCCATACCGGCCAAAGTAATAATCAAAAGGAACAAGGTAGCGAGCATGGCACCGATACTGGCCAAATTGGAAATTTCTTCCTTAGCAATATCGGCAATGGATTTGCCGTCATAACGAACCGACGCAAACAAAATTACCATGTCGTGAACGGCCCCGGCTACAACCGACCCGATCAAGATCCATAATAAACCCGGTAAATAACCGAATTGAGCAGCAATAACAGGACCAACCAAAGGACCTGCACCGGCAATCGCTGCAAAATGGTGACCGAATGTTACCCACTTATTCGTAGGTACATAGTCATGGCCGTCGTTGTGAACAACGGCCGGGGTTGGACGGAATTGGTCCAATACCAATACCTTAGCGGCTAAGAAGGCCCCATAATAGCGGTACGCTAAAATGAGGATGCACGCCGAGGCGATTACGATGTACAACCCATTCATTTCCATAAAAAAACACCTCCAATGTCCTAACAGCATTGAAGGTGATGGCTCGTATCATAAATAATAAGAACTAACAGGTAATACGTCCGCCACAAACAATGTTGTTACCCTAGTAGAACTATCTACGCCCTTATTGTAACGCCTCACAAAGGGGGTGTCAATTATCATTTACGAATAATGCAATTCTAATATTACATTTCAGTATTCAAATGTCAAAAAATCGTCTAATAAAAATCCCGATTCTTTCAATAGGAATCAGTTGTTTTACTTCCCTATGACTTTAATGTATAGAAAACTTTATTAATTTTATACATAATCAATCATAATAAAAAGACCTAAAACCCTTATAAAACGGCTTTAGGTCATATGTTTTATCCAAAAATTTTTTCATCGACAGTAAGTACGAGGATTTTTTCGCGCCTATCCGTACCGTCAAATAAATCACGACAGTCGATGATATCCTCAACAGTCAGATTTACATGATTGAGTAAAAACGCTTCCGTTTCTTCGTACGGATAGTAAAAGAAGAAGCGCAAACGCCGCGGTTCTTGATAAACAGAATCGAATATATTAGCCAATACCCGCTTCAAGGTATGTAACGCAAAGGGATTGAATAAAAAGCAGCAATCCACTTCCTTCGGCACTTTGAACGCTACCGCATCACCGTGAATAAATTCGACGCGCTTACCGGCCACGGCCGTCTTCTGATTATCCAGCGACCGTTCCCATAACCGCTCGTCAAATTCCACGCCGATACAACGGCAACGAGTTTCATGAGCCAGAAAGAGACTGACCCGCCCTTTACCGCTGCCATAGTCGATTAGCGTACTGCGCTTCCCGATATAGCCCGTACTGATTAAACGCTCCAGAACCGCATAGGGAGTGGGCTCGTACGGATGATGCTCTCCGTCAAACTGACTGTCATCACGACCGGCCGTCTTAATATTAAGCAACCGTTCCCATGCCTGCTCATCCATACGCCTACTCCTTTACAACTTAGCTTATACTTACCAAAACTTACAAAACTTGCGAATCAAAGTGCCCGCACAACGACACTGGCGTTCATCATTTCACACGTACTTAGCTTATTCGGCACTTTTTACCACATTAGAACTTACCAACGCCTCCGTGCCGTCATGTTTTTGACGAATGGAGGCAAAGATAGCTCCCGAAATATTATGCCATACGCTGAAAATCGCCCCCGGCAAGGTAGCCAGCGGATTCATGGCAAAGTGAAGCGTGGCGAGCGACACGGCGAGGCCGCTGTTCTGCATGCCCACTTCAATGGTAATAGCCGTTTCCTTAGGATAGGAAACACGCAACACTTTAGCCGCCGTAAGACCAAGGCACATGCCGATAATATTATGCAAAATAACAACCGCCAACACCAATAGGCCGGCCGTGAAAATCTTCGTTACATTCACCGAAATAATCCCGGCAATAATCATGACAATGGCGATAGATGACACCAAAGGCATCGTAGCAACAAGGCTTCCAATTTTTTGCCGAAGAAATGATGAATAGCAATGCCCACCAGCACCGGAATCAACACCACTTTAACTACGGACATAACCATGGCCAGGAAGGATACTTCCACCCAGGTACCGCCCAGAGAATAAATCAAAAACGGCGTCAATAGCGGTGCCAACAAGGTTGACGCAATGGTCATGCCCACGGATAGGGCCACATCACCTTTGGCAATGTAGGTAATCACATTGCTGGCCGTACCGCCGGGGCAGCAGCCTACGAGAATCACGCCGATGGCAATATCCGTCGGCAGATTAAGGCTTTACAAAGCACATACGCCGTTAACGCATAATCGTATATTGTAACAATACGCCGCCCAAAATCACTTCTTTAGGATGGGCAAGAACCATTTTAAAATCATTGGCCCGAATAGAGAGCCCCATACCGAACATGGCGACACCCAAAAAGACCGACGTATAACTTACGGTCCAACTAAACATGGAAGGCGTCACACACGCCCAAATAGTAAACGCAATGATAATCACACCGATATACTTAGTCACAAAACCGGTCAGGCTTTTTAACGTCGAAAGCAACGGTTTCATAGAATCACCCGCCTTATTTAGCAGCACTGTCAGCCGGATTAAAACTGAAATTATCAATCAAGCGTGTTTTACCGATATAAACAGCCATGGCCACCAAGACCGGACGATCGATAACATCCACATCTTCCATGGTCAAGGCGTCTACCGCTTTAATATATTCAATCTTCGCCATTGGTTCAGCCGCCACGATATCTGTAATGGCCTGTACCAATTCAGCTGCCGGCATCCCTTCTTTAATATGTTCCTTGCCATAAAAAATCCCGCGGGACAAGCAAAGCGCCGCCTGCCGTTCTTCCGCCGACAAATAGGTGTTACGCGAAGATTTGGCAAGGCCGTCTGCTTCACGTACGATTGGACAACCCACAATTTCAACAGGGCTGTTCAAATCTTCTACCATCTTACGGATAATCGCCAACTGCTGGGCATCTTTTTCGCCGAAATAAGCTTTATCCGGCGTCACAATGTTAAATAACTTCGTCACTACCGTACAAACGCCGTGGAAATGAATTGGACGGAATAGACCGCATAAATGCTCATTCATATCTTTTACAACAACGGATACTTTCGCATCGGTATACATTCCTTCGGATCCGGTCGAAACATCAAATCGGCCCCCATTTCTTCACATAAAGCCGCATCACGGGCTTCATCACGCGGATAGGATTCTAAGTCTTCATTCGGGCCGAACTGCGTAGGATTAACGAATGTGGATACAACCACATGATCATCTTCTTCGGCAGCACGCTTAATCAGCGACGCATGACTTCATGCAAAAAGCCCATCGTTGGTACCAAACCTACTGTTTCACCGGCACGACGCCATGCTTTAACGGCATCACGCACTTCTTTAATCGTATTTACTGTTTTCATATATTTTACGTCCTTTCACAAGTTGTTTGTAAAGATAGCTCTGCTCTGACAGCACAATTACTTCATATCGGCTAACAAACCATGTTTTTCGTAATTTGTTACCCTCACAATGGCATTCTTTTCATCCACAAACACTACGGACGGTTTATGAGTTTTAACTTCTTCGTCGTTTAATTGTCCATAGGCCATAATAATCACTACATCGCCGGGACAAGCGCAACGAGCGGCGGCGCCGTTCAAACAAATCACACCACTGCTAGCTTCGCCGCTAATGGTGTACGTCTGAAAACGTTCCCCGTTATTTACATTTACAATATCTACCTTTTGGTATTCCAAAATACCGGCAGCTTCGAGCAACTCCGTATCTACTGTAATACTGCTACATAATCTAAAGCGGCTTGCGTCACCGTGGCGCGGTGAATTTTACCCGCTAATACTTCACGTATCATTCGTTTCTCCTTTACTATAGGCCTCCCACTTTGAGGCAATAAAAACGGCGTTCGCGGAGATTTCTCCATCGAACACCGAAAATAGACAAACTGAGCCCTTCCCGTATTAGACATCGCCACGTGCGTGCGCTTGCCCATACTTAAAGCGGCTGTTTATTCTTACATGAAGCATTGTGTGTCAGATAGAGTATAGTTTCCACAGAATACTATCTCCCACTGCAGTATACCATAAATTTTAGCTAACACCTAGTCTTCCTTAACATATTTTCTTTTCAAAATAAATTGTTTGATGGCTTAGCCCAGGCAATTGAGTCACCTTCGTAATAGTGAAACCAAGGCTCAAATACATATCTTTTAGCCAAGGATGCGTATCAGCGGTGCCCAATGTAACGAAGGGTGCTTTCAGTTGATCCCGTAAAATCACCGTTTCTATCCATTGAAGCATCTGTTTGGCATAGCCTTGCTTTTTAAAACGAGGGGACGTTACAAAGTGGCCAATATGAGGAAATTCACGCGGTCCTGGCTTTGGCCCCCAAGGCATGCGCAAGGTAATGGAACTAGCCAATTGACCATCCACAAAAAGACCATACGTAGGATGGGTTTCTACCCAAGCAGTTGCGTCCGCTTCCGTCATATGACTAGCTGAAAAATCCACACCATAGTCTAAATTGCTAGCATAGCCTTCGTGAAGGACTTCATAATAGGCTGGCCCATCCGCTTTAGTAAGTTGCCGATAGGTAATCTCCTTTTGAGCCTTTTGAGCATTTTGCAATTGACTCATATTACATAATCCTCCCACTGCCCTAAATAGCGATTTAAGAATTGTCGTGTCCAATCTTCTCGTGGATTGCTAATCACTTCTTTAGCGGTGCCTTGTTCCACAATAACGCCTTGCTCCATAAAAATAACTTGGTCAGCTACTTCTTTGGCAAAGGCAATTTCATGAGTCACTACAATCATGGTAACATGCATTTCACGGGCAATATTCTTAATAGCCCCTAATACTTCGCCCACTAATTCAGGTTCTAAGGCACTCGTTGGTTCGTCAAATAAAATGACCGCTGGGTCCATCGCAATGGCACGAGCAATCCCCACGCGCTGTTGTTGACCCCCCGATAGTTGCACGGATAATACGCTTCAAACCCTTTCATGCCTACCGCTTCTAAGCACTGTTCCGCTTTGGCACGAGCTTCTGACTGTTTCATCTGCTTAACGGTCACAAGCCCTTCCATAACATTTTCAAGCGCTGTCATATTAGAAAACAGATTATACATCTGAAATACCATAGATGTATGACGGCGAATATTTAATATTTCCTTCTTTGAGGCCTTGTGCAAATCTACCGTTATATCATTTAAGGTCATCTGACCAGCATCAGCTTTTTCTAAAAAGTTAAGCGTCCGTAAAAACGTTGTTTTACCGCTCCCCGACGGACCTAAAATAACGGTCACTGAACCAGTCGGCACCGTCATATCGATACCTTTTAAAATTTCACGGTCCCCAAAGGATTTTCTTACATTTTGTATCTCTATCATAGAATCCTCTAATCTCAATTAACTACACAGCATTGCCGCGCTTATATTTACTCATCATATGTTCTAGTCGTTCAAAGATAAATTCAAAACTATACCTAGGCTCCAATAAATGAGCGCTACCACGATATACGCTTCAAAATACGCCGAATTATCTTCTACATACAGCTTGGCGGACCCTAATAATTCCACTACCGTAATCACAAAGACGATACTAGTACTTTTCATAGTATTTAAAAACTGATTGGCAAACAAAGGCAAGGCAAATACAGCCGCCTGTGGTAATACGACCCGGCGAGAAGCTTGTGCCCAAGTCATGCCAATAGCTAACGCTGCTTCCACCTGGCCCTTAGGCACAGATTGATTAGCCGCGCGGAAAATTTCACTCAAATAAGCCCCTGTATGTAAGGTTAAGCCCACAACAGCAACTAGCGAAACCGGTACTTTTTCATAGGCACATGCACGCCGGTTTGATCTTCTAAGGCTAAGAACAAAATGGGCAAGCCGTAATAGACTAAATATAAAAGCACCATGTTTGGCAAGCTCCGACAAACGATGACAAACACATCAGCCAACTGGCTAAGCACGGGAATGCGATTAAGCTGTGCTACCGAACTAATAAGACCTAGCAAAATACCAAACCCAACGCTAGCAAAAGTAAGCCACAAGGTTACTTTTACATAGCCTAGGACATACCAAAAAGTCCCGCTTATATATTGAAAACTAATTATACTGGTTGATTCCATGTGCCTCACCCCTTACTTGCTATGGTGCGTGCTGCTGTATGGCGCCCTACTCGTTCACTAATGGAGTAACGACGCTCTAAGAACCGCCCAATTAACGAAATAATCAATACTAACATACCATAAATAATGGCTACGTCCACAAAGAGTTCTAAACTTCGCTGTGAGTTAGCACCCATCAAATCAGCGCGGCGCATAATGTCTACTACGCCTACGTTGAAAATTAACGAAGTCCCTTTCATCATGCCGATAACACTGTTGATGAGCGGCGGAATCGCATGGTAAACGCCTGCGGTAAAAAAAACCCGACGATAGCTTTGAAAGCTCGTCATTCCCAAGCTCATAGCCGCTTCTTTTTCACCTTGTGCCACTGCCTGAATGCTACTACGCAAAATTTCAGAACTATACGCCCCTATATGTAACGTAAATACAACGATAACAAATGGTTAATTGTAAACTGAAATTAAGCATATAAAAAATCCATAGTGAATACCGATTTGTGTTATGATTAAGTTTTCTAATCTAAAATCTTTTACACGAGGTATCGATATCACTATGGACTCTACTAATCATAACACATCATTACGTACAAACAAACACTTATCTTACGAAGAACGCTTTTTTATTGAAAAACAATTACAAGCAGGTGTATCAAAAACAGCGATTGCTAATGCATTAGGCCGTTCTCGTACAACGATTCAAAGCGAAATACAGCGCGGTTCTGTAGAACAAATTAAAGCCGGCAAACGAGTTTAATGTACTTGGCAGATTATGGACAACTTAACTATGAGAAAACCCGTCAGGGCTCCTTCAACACCTCGGAAAGCC
>ENA-OQIC01000216-OQIC01000216.1-human-gut-metagenome-genome-assembly--contig:-NODE-216-length-27061-cov-3.771590_pt1 | contig 27061 bp, 28 predicted proteins | sample MGYA00242572_ERZ504736 | MGnify/ENA primary metagenome ERZ504736 (study PRJEB26092, sample SAMD00036201) | human gut metagenome | host: Homo sapiens | study: EMG produced TPA metagenomics assembly of...
CTCACTGGTATATCCTGTCTTGCCGCCAATACAGCCATCATAATGATAACTGCTCTCCGGGGCAAGCATCGGATGATGCGTATGCAGTACCCTTGGCTCACTGTTCATGTTCGTAGGTTTGATCGTATAATCTGTAGCACCGATGATCCTGCGGAATTTTTTATTCTTCAGACCTTCCCGCATGATCAACGCCATGTCATGTGCAGTAGAATAGTGATCAGGATCCGGAAGACCACTGGCGTTTACAAAATGTGTATTCGTGCATCCGATCTGTGCCGCACGTTCATTCATCATATCTACAAAGTGCTGCTCTGTGCCGCCTACATGTTCTGCAATCTGGGCTGCGACCTCGTTTGCAGAGCGGATCACAAGTGCATAAAGGCATGCTCTCATGCTCATCACTTCTCCCACCTGCATTCCAATATTGCCGGAATCCCAACTGATATCACGTGTTCCTGTTTCCGTAAAGACAACATCTTCTTTCAGGGAACAGTTCTCCACCGCCAGAAGCAGTGTCATGATTTTGGTAATACTTGCCGGATAACGGATTTCATCTCCGCCCTTGCTGTACAGAAGAGTTCCGCTGTCTGCATCCATCAGTACCCCTGTCTCAGATGTGATCTCAGGACCTGCAGGCCAGCCTGAAATCTCATTAGTTGAAATGGATACGGGTGTAACCTCTGAAACAGCAGCCTGCGCAGTTCCTTCCGCAGCAGTGCAGATCTGAACAGCAGTCATTGCAATGACTCCCACAGCCATAACAACCTTTAATAAATATTTCCATTTTTCATAATATTTCCTCTTAATATATGTCTCTGTTTTCCGTCCGATGTACCGACAGGTTGATTCCTGAAACAAACTTGCGGCACACGATTATCAGAATCCGTCAAAAGAAGCTATGGTATCTGTGATATACTTCACATCCTCCATATCCAGATTATAAAACATCGGCAGTCTCAACAGACGTTCACTTTCCTTTGTAGTATAAACATCTTCCCCTGAAAATCTTCCAAATTTCTGTCCCGCAGGTGCAGAATGAAGAGGCACGTAATGAAATACGCTGCAGATTCCTTTTTCCCGAAGGTAAGCAATCAGCCGGGTTCTTACCTGCATATCACGCACCTTGATATAATACATATGGGCATTGTGGCTGCATTCCTCCGGCACATAAGGCTGTTCGATCTTACCTTCCTGTGCAAGATGAGCCAGATTTTTATGATAATAATTGTATATCTCCATTCTTTTGGCAAAAATCTGATCTCTTGCTTCCAGCTGTGCATAAAGATATGCTGCATTCAGTTCACTTGGAAGATAGGAAGAACCATAATCTATCCAGCGGTACTTATCAATCTGTCCGCGGAAAACTTACTTCTGTCAGTTCCCTTTTCTCTCAGGATCTCTGCCTTCTCCAGATATTCATCCCTGTTAAAAAGGATTGCACCGCCCTCTCCCATAGTATAGTTCTTTGTCTCATGGAAACTGTAACACCCAAAATCTCCAATGGTACCAAGAGCTTTTCCCTTATAACAGGCATCTACTCCCTGCGCAGCGTCTTCAACAACCTTCAGATTGTATTTTTTTGCAATCTCCATAATGGTATCCATCTCACAGGCAACCCCTGCATAGTGGACCGGGACGATCACTTTTGTTTTCTCAGTCACTGCCGCCTCGATCAATTTCTCATCAATATTCATTGTATCCGGTCTGATATCAACAAATACAATCTTTGCTCCCTTTAATACAAAGGCATCTGCAGTTGAAACAAATGTATAGGACGGCATGATCACCTCATCACCGGGCTTAATGTCGCAAAGATGGGCTGCCATTTCCAGAGCATGGGTACAGGATGTGGTAAGCATTACATGATTCACATGAAATTTATCCATCATCCACTGAGAACATCTTTTCGTATATTCTCCATCCCCACAGAGCATTCCTCTCTGTACCGCATCACGTATGTAATCAAATTCCCTGCCTGTAAAAGCAGGTCTGTTAAAATCAATCATCTGTTTTCTTTTCCTTCTCATATTCCGGTATCTTATTTCTGTAGGCAACTTCTCTTCCCTCCGGATCCCGGATACTCATCTCACTGAAAAATTTCTCAGTCTCCAGCTCCAGCTGCCTGCGGTTTTCTGTTTCTATATAATACAATGCAAGATATGGATTCGGCCCATATTCTATCACACGTTCGCCTTCTTTATAAAAAATCCAGGGTTTTACAACGCATTTTTCTTTTGCAAGCTCACAGGCTGCCGTCTGATCTGCAATCTGAAGCTGTCGTCCCTGAAAATACAGTACAGCCCCATATTTTACCGGATGATAAATATCATGACGGTCAAACATCTCCTTTATCCGGTCTTTTTCATAAAGATAATCCAGCAGCAGTTCCTCTGTCTGAAATCCATAAACCATATCTGTCAGCTCATGTTCATATCCAAAGAAACGTCCTGCAATCTCACATACCTGAATGCCCCTGCCAGGTTTCCAGAAAAACTGCATGGATAATGCACCTTCCGTCTGTCCGGTATAGCGGATATAATTCTGCAGAATATCTGTGGCACTTTTTTCGACCTCCGCCAGGAAACGGGATGGATAAACATTTCGTGTGCTGAGCGGAAGCATTCCCTCTTCCATTTCCGTTTTCTCACGATCTGCAATACTGATCACATTGACTTTCCCATCCATTACCCATGTCATCATGTTAAACTCATAACCGTCATTGTATTCCTCAACCAGAATTTCCTGACAGTCCGTATATTCCGCTGTCTGCAGGGCTTTTTTTCTGACTTCATCTGAATGATGAATAATAAATATTCCTCTTGAACCATATTTATCCAGAGGTTTACTGATCAGAGGATACTGCAGATTTGCAATACTCTGTTGTATTTCTTCTTCTGATCCCTGTTTCAGCAGTTCCACAGATATTTTCCGAAATCCCGGTGCCGGCAGTCCAAGCTTGTCCAGAACATCCCGGCATGCGATTTATCCCTGTACCAGGAAAGCTGTTCCGGTTTCAGATAACAGGGCAGTCCTGCTTTGTCTGCAATTTTAACCATACACTCCAGGAGCAGATCTGAAAATGATGTGATGATCCCGTCCACACCTTCTTCCCTGCACATCAGGGCAATAGCATCTACGTCTGTTACAGGAATGGTATAAGCCTTATCTGCATACGTTCTGGCAATACCATCTGCATATCCGTCGCACACAACAGTCTCATAACCTTTCTCTTTTGCTTTCTTTACCAGCTCTGTAAATTCTCCGAGCGTTCCCAGAATCAACACTTTATGTTTCATATCCGTTCCTCACATTCTCTGACAACCGAAGCCATATATTTCATATCCTCCACGCTGTAACGCTGATCGCAGGGCAACGGAAGAATATTGGCAACCCAGGTATATTCCAGACTTTTTGTCTCAGAGTTCTCAATTATATTTTTCCAGTAAGTCGGCACAAATATCTTCTTTTCGGCAAGATGTCTGCGAAGTTTCATTCCATCAGCGTGGAAATACGGATATGCAAAAGGTCCCTCCGGCACAGTCTGATTAAATATACTTTCCGATGGAAGCAGTTCTCCGAGAATCCGGTAGTTTTCTTCCCTTTTTTTCTTTGCTCTGTCATAATCCACAGCTTTCAGAAGATTCTGTGTAAGCTTTGACATCTGCCGAAGCTCCATCCCGTCATATTTTGCCGCATTTTCCAGCATATCTTTGTAGTAGGTTCCGGCATTATGCTCATAACGCCCCAGAATATGTTTCATACGCTCTGCAGAATAATCGACAGTCTTATTTTCTGTCAGGCTGGCATCTGTTGACAGATATGCGCCATCGCTGACACCCCAGAATTTTCTGCAGGAATACAGTGTATCTATCCCTTTTAATGGTTTCTGAAAAAATGCATGGGTATGGTCCACTATGATGTTTCCGTAAATCTTTTTATACTCTGATATCCGGGAATCAGACAGCTGACCATAGTAATTAACCAGATAAAGATATTCCCCTTCCGGAAGCTGTTCTTTCGGATACAGAACTTCCAGTTTCTCATTCAGATGATAAAATTCTGTCTCTATCTGATTTTCTTGACAGGTATGCACCACTGATTCACACAGAAAATACGGTAATAGGATTTTCCTGCACCTGCGGCTCTTCAAAAGCCACAGCAGTGCGGTTCTTCCAAGATTGACCCTGTACAGGTCAGGATAATATTCCTCTCCCGCATCTCTTCCAGCTGAAAATATCCGCCAATTTCCTTCATTATTCGTCCGTATCCTCCCGACGTATTACATAATGGGGCATTTTTTTTGCCTCATTAAGAATGTTCATTAAATAGATTCCCATAATTCCGATTGATAACAAAATCAGTCCAAAAAACGCCAGCATAACCAGCATCAGCGAAGTCCAGCCCTGCACAGATATGCCCAGTGTAAAATATCTTACCAGATAACAGACCGACAGAACTACACTTATCAGGAAACTGACAATTCCGATATTTCTCACCAGCAGAAGGGGAAATGCAGTATGTGTCGTGATATCATAAATCAGATCTTTCAGCAGTCTCTTAAAGGAATAACCGCTTTTTCCGTAAGCTCTGTCTGCATGCTGAACCGGAACATTAATAATACGGTTAGAACTCCTGATCAGAAGGTTTCCAATCTGTGGAAGATATGTATTTGTTTTTACCATGCATCCACAAGGAATCTGCGGATCAGCCTGTAACTGGTGATCTGAAGATCCGGATCTTTTCCCAGCATCTTTGAAGTTGCCCATACAGAAAATTTCGTTCCCAGTTTGCGTATCGGACCATGCTTTCTTCCTTCATAGCTTGCAATGATAACATCCACATCCGGTCTCTCCTGCATGGTTCTGACCATCTTCGGAAGTTCCTCCGGCTGATGCTGAAGGTCATCATCCATTGTTACCACAAACTCTCCTTTTACATGTGCAAATCCACACAGAAGTGCCGGATGCTGTCCGAAGTTACGGGCCATCTGTATGATCCGTACCCTGTGATCCTTTTCTCTGAGTTCCGTCATGATCTCATAAGATCTGTCCTTTGATCCGTCATCTACCAGGATCAGTTCAAAGTCTTCTTTAAGAGTTTCCCGGAATACTTTCTCCAAACGTATATAGTTCTCCCAGTGTATGTTCAGAATTATATACAGGAACAACCACTGAATATAAGCTCATATGCTTTTCCTTTCTCTTTTCATCTTTTTGCAATCATTTTTATCATATCATTTTCAACATTTCTTTTCAAGATTCCTGCTGCACAAACCTTGACTTCCCTGCTTTTTTATGTAAAATAGTTACTGTCCGACAGCTTTCAGACACGCTCTATTGGACGAAATCCGTAAAATACCATTATCGCCCGGAGGTATTATGTCAAAACTCAAAGACTACATACAACTTCATCTGAATATCCTGCTGTTTTCACTGACAAGTGTTTTTTCCAAAGCTGCATCTGTTCAGTATAATAAACATGGTCTCAGCAGTCCTCTGCTTTACCTGTTCCTGTTCCTGATGGTAGCCAACTGCGGAATCTACGCCATCACCTGGCAGCAGGTCATCAAGAAATTCTCTTTGTCTACTGCCTATGCCAATAAAAGTGTTTATCTTCTGTGGTCGCAGATATGGGCAGTGCTGATCTTTCATGAAAATCTTTCCATTCAGAATATCATAGGTATTCTGGTGGTTTTATTTGGAGTATGGACGGTGCAGAGATATGAATAGAACATTTATTTTAATCATGTTGAGCGGAACATTTTTTTCCGCTGTTTCACAGATACTTCTGAAACAGAGCGCAAATATCAAATACGAAAACCGAATCAGGGAATATCTCAATTTCCGGGTGATTCTCTCATACACCATATATATGCTGATCCTCCTCCTCAATACATGGTGTTATACAAAAGTAGATATGCGCTATGGTCCTGTCATTGATACTGCCGCCTATGTGTTTGTCCTGCTTCTCTCTCATTCATTCTGAAGGAAAAAATCACGAAAGGAAAAATCATGGGAAACCTGATCATCATTGCAGGTATCCTGATCTATACGCTTTAATTACGGCAATTTCATAAAAAGATCCCGAAGCTGTTGCAGAATTTCCATCAGTGCCACAGCTGCAGGATCTTTTTATATGTTTCAATATTTTTTACCGCTTTTTATATTGTCTGGTACACACTCCATTTCCATCAAACACAGATACAATCCTGTTGGAACTGGTCAGTGTAATGTTCTCGGCACGCGTACCGGAAAGTGCGGAACTGCCTTTGTAAAAATAGTATTTTTTACCATTCAGTGTCAGCCATCCCTTATACGCTTTTCCGTTTTTCCGGAAATAATAGGTGTGCTCCCCACTTTTTTCCCTGACTTTGTACATTCCATTCTCGCAACGTACACCGTCGCTTCCAAAATAGTAGATATCGCCGGTAGATCTGGTCACGCGGCGGTTTTTAAACATATATCCGGATTTTGTATGGAACCAGTAACATTTCCCGTCTACTTTCTTCATTCCCATCAGAGCATAACCATCAGAACTGATATAATAGGTCTTTCCATTTACAGTTACCCACTGATCTGACACACGTTCGCCATTTTCATTGACATAATAGTATTTTCCATTTTCCTGATGAAGTCCTGTCTGTTCCTGGCTTCCATCATTGCTGCCTGTATCGGGTTTCATTGCCGGAACATAGGAATGCAGAGATTTCCATCTCGGCGTAATTTTCTTTGTATAGTCCACATAGCCAAAATCCATATCAACATCATTGCCTGCAGGAATTCCTGCTACCAGTCCGCTGGTACTATTCAGTCCGCTTTCCCGGTTACCGTCTGTGGACTGCCATATTGTATAATTGTACCGTTCCTTATCAGGTGCCTGAATCGTGTCCCCATATCTTGCGATCCATACATCCACTCCTGATAATAAGGACCAGTCTATGTAATTATCATACCAGTTGGTATTGCAGTAAACCATTGGATAATATCCGGCCCTGCGCACTTCATTGCAGAAGGTCAGTGCCATCTCTGAGACTGTTTTTGCAGAAAGCTTACTTGCTTTTGCATACTCCAGATCATATACGACCGGATAGGAAACCTTGTAACCCTGCATTTTGCTGATGGCAAGCTGTGCTTCCTTTAATGCGGTAGTTGTCGATAAGGCTGTACTGTACACATAGGTGCCTGTGGGTACTCCGGCAAGTTCTGCATTTGTCATATTCTCATCATAGGTATAATCTTCGTGAGTCAGGCCATAGGAGATCCGGACAAACGCAAAATCTATATCAGACCTCTTTACCTGTTTCCAGTCAATATTGCCCTGCCATTCAGAGACATCCATGCCTCTGGTTATCGCACCCGGAATGATTTCACCACTTCCGTTATAGCAGACACCGTTGATCTTTTTCCATGCTTTGGAGTTCACTTTTTTTCTTGATGACTCTGTACCGGAAGTTCTTGCAGAATAAATAAATTCCTCCTCAGCCACTGTATCACGTCTGTCATAATGCGGATTTGCAAAAACAGAGCTTACAGGCTGCGCTACAGCTATCGCAGCTGTCAGACAACCAACCATGATCCTTTTTCTGATTTTAAAAAAATCTTCTTTTCATCTTTCTACTCCTGTCCTGTCTTCTAATAAACGTCCATTTTATTACAATACTGTTAACTATTATACATACTATATTACATTTCCGCAAGATAATCCCTGATATATAACCAAAAACGACTGCACACTTCTTGCTCTGTGCAGCCGTTTTGTATACTTCATTTCTATAGCAATTCTGGTTATCCTGACAGAAACCTCCGGATCAGACAGCCGGATCTGTAGGATCGAAATTACCAGCTCCCTTAACGGGGTCAGTGCTTTCTTTCCAAGAGGTCCTTTCATTGCATCATCTGCTTTATATTTACCATCAATAATACTGATCGGTGCGCCATTACAGTTCTCATAAACCCACTTCGCATCTGCCACACAGGTTCTGATACATCCATGTGATGCGGGAGATCCAAGCTTATTGTACTCTACTGCCGGAAGATTATATGAGTTTGCCTGGCCGCAGGCTACAGAATGAACAAAGATTCCTCCCTGTCCGGCACCGTCTACATGAGTTCCATACTGTCCCCAGGATGGTCCCATAAGAGGCTGCCACCTCAGGCTTCTGCTCAGTGTAAAGTTACCGGTCGGAGTTGGTGTTCCTGCTAAACCTACAGATACCCTGATCGTCTTAACAGGAATTGTTCTGGCTGAATCAGCATAAACAGTCATAACTCCGTTTACTCTGTCCACCTGAACAGAATACGGTCCTCTGTATCTGTTTGTCAGATCAGTGATACGGTATCCGTTACGGTCAAAGTAATACAGAATTCCATTAACTCTCATACTCTTATTTCTTGCAAATCCGTTTCCTGACGGATCGATATATCTCACCAGGTTTTTAGCATTACTTACAATTACCCATCCTCTTGTATATTTACCGTTTGCATCCAGATAACCGTTTACTCCATTCTTTTCATAAACTGATTTGTCTGAACCACACATTCTTTAAGATAATAGTAATTGCCGCTGTATTTTCTCCATCCGCTCTTATACAGGCTTCCCTTAGAGGATGCGATATACCATTTCTTTTTATAGCGCACCATTGTGCTCTTATATACTTTACCTTTGTGTTCTGCGGATGTAGATGATTCAAATATATATTTCTTTCCATCGATTTCTGTCAAACCGCTTGCAAGCTTTCCTGATGGTTTAAAATAATAACCTGCGGAAGTCCACTTATCCGTATAATGATTTCCCTTGGAATCAAAATACAGCCAGCCAAGGAATTTGCCACTGGTGCTGACAAGTTTCTGCCAGCCATGTTTCTCAACAACACGACCCGGAGTACTTCCAAAGTAATAGTAATGATCGCCTGCTTTTGCCCATCTCTTTGTCCAGGTTGCCCGCTTTCCGTTTGAACCAAAATAATATCTGAAATTGCCGTATTTTACAAGTTTATTTCTATAAATCTGGCCGTTACTGTCGGTACAGTAATATGCACCATTCTGAGCCTTCTTCATCACTGATTTCAGAACATATCCATTGGCATCCAGCAAGTAATCTCCGGTTCCTTTCTCCGGGATAGCTGTGGCAACTACGCCACGCTTATAATATTTACCGATGTCTGCCGGAATATTTCCCTTTTTAAAATACAGCCAGCGCTCTCCCTTAGTGGTATCTGAACGAAGCCATCCATTGTGGAACATTTTTCCGGGAATGTCGCTGCTTGCAGGATCAAAATAATACAGGTTTGATTCGCCGTTAACTGTGAGGGTGATCTCTCCTGTCTGTGGCTTACCTTCAGAATCAAGGCAGTAATAATCCTCATTGATCTTGAAATATCCGGTATATGTACCTGCTGCTTTTGCTTTCGCTTCAAGCTGTGCAATTGTCTCCAGATTACCATTCTCATCGTAGTACTGGAAATATGTTCCTGTCCATTTCCATACACTCTTCTCCTGCTGGCCTACTGTAGATGTATATGGAGTTATCGCTTCTCCTTCACATCCGGTATAAACAACAGCCTCATCTGCAGTTGTAAAATAGGACTGATTTGCCTGGGCTTCTGTTTCTTCCCCTGTGGCATCTTCTCCTGCTGACTGAGCTGCATCTGATGTCGGTTCTTCATCAGCTGAAGATTTTTCTTTTACCTCAGCCTGTCCAGTTACAAGGATTCCCTCTTCATCAAACAGATAATATCCTGTATGGGTTTCCCCTTTATACTCTGTGCTGATCTTTACAATTCCGTCTGCCACTGTATAAAATTCTTCATTTGTTACAGACACTGTATCCGTTGCTGCTGGTGTTTCCATTGCTGTAACCTCTGCTGTCACAGCTGTTGTATCTGTTTCAGCCACTGCTGTTTCAGATGATTCTGTCTGATCTCCTGTGAATTCGTCAGTCTCAGACGGTATCTCCTCATCGGGTAGTTCTGCTGTTGCTGCTTTCTGATCATCTGTATTTGCTGTATCCTGATTTTTTGCAGGTTTGCGCAGTTTAAAGCCATTCTCTGTGCTTACCCAGTCCTCAGCTTTCACTACAGCGGCTCCAACGGCATCCGTAGCATCTGCTGTTGACGGCGTCTCGTCCGGCAATGCAGCAGCCGTATCCGTTCCCGCTGTAAATGCGTCGTCTGTCTGTTCCTGTGATGGTACTGCTGTCCCATCATCTCCATCTGAAAAAGCGTCTGCTTCTGTTTCAGAAGTTTCTTCTGTAACATTTACTTCTTCTGCATCTGTCTGTGTGGCAACAGCCGGAGCTGTATCAGGTGAAGTAAATGCAGCAGCACCTGCTTCACTGACAGTTGCCATTGTCATAATAAGACTCAATGTAACCGCAACTAATCTTCTTTTCACAATAAGTTCCTCCTCTTTTATTCATGTTACTTTATGGTTACTGTTCACTCTGTTTGTGCACAGCAGCTTTCTACTCGCCAAGGCGCTATCAATAGCAGCAACAAGATGATCCAGGGCTTCCTGTTCATCAACACCTTCACAGGTAAGTTCTATCTCATTTCCGCATTTTACGCATGCACCAAGTACACTCAGTACACTCTTTGCATTTGCCATGCCCCCATCGTAGACAAATGTTATCTGTGACTGGTATTTCATTGCCTCATTGCACAAAATCCCCGCAGGTCTCAGATGAAGACCTGTGGGATTTTTAACTGTCACTTTTTTACTGACCATTTCACTGTTCCTCTTATATTGTTACTACCCCTTCTGTAAGTGGAGAATTCTTTTATTCCTTGTTTTCCTTACTGTCATCAACAGCAGTCCCTGATGAAATCACTACTTCCGTAGTCACATCTTCCACTGTCTCATAACCATCCGGCAAGACTATCTCAACCGGGACTTCATAACTTCCTTCTTTTTTGCCATCCAGATCTATAGATGCCTTAATGTCTTTGTCATTATTCAGATCATCCAGATCTTTGTTATCTGATTTGATCCGCACTTCTATCTGCGCAGTCTCAAATGTTACCTGCAGATCTTTCGGTTTATTCTTAACCTCTATATTCTTAGTCGGAAATTCAAACTCTCTGCTTCCGGCCGAAGAATACTTACAGTTACCCATACATCTTCACTGGAGTCACTGGTAAGTTTCACATTGTCCGGCAGAAGATTCGTAAGACTGATTTTTTTCTCCACATCTTCGGATTCACCGGAAATATCAATACTGTCTTCCGGTATAGTGATCACATTATTATTATCCGCAAGACTTTCAAGACCTTCTGCACTGCCTGCTACACTGATCGTATCCGGCACTGTTCTCACAGCCCCAACCTGATATCCTTCAGCCGGTGTCCCTACATAATCTGCAGATATCTGCACTCCCTGACGGATTTTCCATAATTTTGCAGTCACTGTTACTTTTGCATTATTCTCAATCCGCAATGAATTCATTTCAGAATCGGTAAGTACCTCCTGATTCTTATCAATGATCGTAAGGTTTACATCCTGTGTAAAATCCTCTGTATTCCCATCCAGTTCAATGGAAGCATTTACCTTATCTATTTTATTGATCAGCGTCTTCGGGCCTGTAATCCTTACTTCTCCGGACTGGCAGTCAGACTTCCTACTTCATAATCTTTGCCCGGTTTCGTATCACCTCTGCTGACATTTACCACAAACTCCTGTGTCTCTTTTTCATCAAGATTTACACTGAGATTCTGAGGAGTAACTTTGATATCACTGGGAGATACCCCCGGTACAGAACAGGTAACAGTAATAGGAACCATAACCGGATTTGTATCCAGGCTTACCGCCTGCTGAAGATCAGCTACCGCAGAGATGTCTGTGACTTTGATCTTGTCTCTGATCTTCTTGGTTGCAGTGATCGCAACTTTTATGGAATCCTGGTTCTGTTCCGGCATACACATCTTACCGATGGTATCTGAAGATTCCACATATTCCTTGTTGATCAGTTCCACATCATTGAGCGTATAGTAATTGGTTCCTGTCGGATTATCTATATTTACAACGATCAGCCATAGCACAACAGCTATTGCGACAGACATGATTTTCAGAGGTATATTATCTGTTATTTTTCGCTTCTTCATGCTTCACTCTTCCTTTCAGTAAATGGCGAAGTTTGCTGTTGTCTACAACCTGCTTATTCTGCGCTCTGACCAGGATTTCTCTGAGTTTTGCACTGTTTACACTTCTGGTCAGCTTTCCTCCCTGCGCTACAGATACCTGACCGGTTTCCTCTGATACAATGATCGTAACAGAATCTGTCTGCTCACTGATCCCCACACCTGCCTGTGCCGCGTTCCAAGCTGTTTGCTCAGTTCCATATTATCAGACAGTGGAAGATAGCATGTTGCAGCCACAATCCTGTTCTCTCTTACAATAACAGCTCCGTCATGAAGTGGTGTGTTATGTTCAAATATATTGATCAGAAGCTGACTGGTAAGGATTGCATCCAGATTAATACCTGTTCTTATATAATCGGTCAGCAGCTCATTCTGCTCAATTACGATCAGTGCTCCGGTCTTAACTTCTCCCATATCAAAACATGCTTTGACCAGCTCACTGATGGTTTTATCCGTAAATCTTTCCTTCACCTCTTTACCTGCATCAAAAGGTATCAGTGAAGCCATGATCCGCTTTTGTCCAAGCTGTTCCAGAACTTTTCTGAGCTCCGGCTGAAAAATAACGATCACACCTACGATCAGTGTACTTGCCAGATTTGAAAAAATCCACAGAATCGTATTCATCCTGAAAATATACGCGATCAGAATGAAGAGGAGAACGACCAGTATTCCTTTCAGAAGTGTATATGCATGAGTATATTTGATCCATACCATGAACTGATATACAAAAAAAGCGATCAGTGCAATCTGTATGATATCTATAATCCCAATCTTAGGAAATGCCAGTCTTGATAATGTTTCTATCAAATTTCCTGAAAAATCCTGCATATGGCTCTCCTTTCCTTATCATTTTTATATATCTTATCGTTGAAAATGTTTTCAGTGGATTTTGTGTTACTGTTCACTCCGTTCACAGTAACGTAGCCAAAATTCATTCCAGATTGCCTGCGGCAATGGAATTTTGGCTCGTATGTCTCATCGTTACCGGAAACTGCTTTTTACAGATTTTTTAATGATTCTTCCAGTTTCTTCTCAAAATCCACGCTGTCAATATCTTTCTTTCTCTCTACAGGTGCTGCACCTCATCTGTCGTCACTGCTTTCTCATCACCATGAAAAATAGGATTCGCATAAGAAACAACGTTATCCTGTGCCGGTCTTTCATCCTTTGCAGAACTTCCGTTAATCTTCTTTATACTTCTTTCAGATGTTGTGACACAGGCTTTCGGCACTGCTTTTACATAATAATAATATTCATCATCCTCATATTCCAGTCTCTCGGTACGGGTATAGTCACCACCAAATACAAAGAATTCAAGAAGTAATCCTATCACCACGGAGATCACTGTATAAATGATCAGCGTAACAACATCAATATCCAGTCTGAAATAAAATCCACCTGCAATAATCATCAGAACATACACAACTCCACCTGCAATAATGGCAATTCTCCATGCATAGTCAAAAGAGCGGGTACGTATCAGATTCACCAGCAGAATCACTGCGATAAAGGCAATCACTGTGATCCACATTCCCCAGTTCTGCACGATTCCATCTGTCAGAAGTTTTAATTTGTCAGCTATGGCAACATCCGGGTTTTCCAGAAGTTTATGCTGTACACGTATAAAACGGATAAAATAGTAAATAATCACTCCGCAGCCTGCAGGAAGTGCAGAAAACGCATTGCACAAAAGTCCGCTTCCGATAGGAAGAAGCGTCGGAACACTGAACCCAAAGGAAAGCGGTGTAAATACAAGTACTAAATTATTGTCTGAACTGAATCTCAGGAAGAGAATTGCCATAAACAGGATCAGCACAAGCATAAAACCTGCAACTTCTATCCCCAGTGCATAACCATGTGCGACCATCAGGGCAAATCCTACAAAAATCATTACACCTGAAGGAAGAATGGAACAGATCAGTGCAAGGATCAGAACAATAAATATATTATCGATCTGCTTCATATATCCCATATTGGTATTGATCCATATGAAATAAGCCATTGCCAGAACAAAACGTAAGACAGGCAGGATATAAATCTCATACTGGCTGTATAAATTCTTTATTCGCTGTTTTAATTCGAGTAATGCTGTCATTTTTTATATCCTCCTGTAACTCCTCTGGCTGAAGATTTTTTATCTTCGCGACCGTAGATTTTACTTAATTGTGTAAGTTCTTCATAATAATTTTTCACACTTTTCTTTGCTTTATGGTATTTCACCGTATATTGGATATATGTCAGGACAGAAAACAGTACCAGCACTGCCACATACCCCAGAATAACTTCCACGCCCAGTGAAACAAGGTTCATCTTATGAACATTATCTATCAGATATTCAGCAAAATATGCTGCGATACCGGCCAGAATCAGGCAATACCCAATCGTAACAAGGAAAAAATTCTTAATCATGCAAGTCCGATATAGTCACTTCTGTAGTACCTGCTGACCGGAAGATATTTCTTTCCTTCACCCTGTTCATACATGGCGAGTTTATTCATGATTTTTATCTTCTCTTCATTTAACATAAATTACTCCTTACTGTATGCTTTTCCTTTTGCTATAATCCGCTATTACTGTTCACTCTGTTCTCAGCAACAACCTGATATCATCCATATAATCATACAGATTAATTGTAACATATATCATTATGTATGAAAAGTGTTTTTTCTTATCTCCTGCCTATGCAAACCGTAAGAAAATAAACATTTCCGGCACCTTTTCTCTTCAGGCATCCGGCCATTGCATCGATCGTACTTCCTGTTGTATACACATCATCTATCACCAGGATATTCTTTCCCCTGACATCCCCGGTCACGCAGAACGCTTTTTCCAGGTTTTTTCTTCTCTGCAAAGCATTCAGTTTTTTCTGCGACTTTGTCTTTAAAACTTTCTGCACAATATTGACATCTGTGGAAATCCCGGTATAATGACCGAGTTTCTCCGCCAGATATGCAGCCTGATTAAAACCTCTCTGCCGCTCCTTCGACCTGTGTACCGGAACCGGCACGATCAGATCCGGCTTCCATTCCCGCAATTCTTTCTGTGCATATCGATACATTGCTCTGGCATAAAAATCACCGTATTCTCTGCATCCATAGTACTTATATCTGGTAACAGATCTTCTCATTATGCCATCATAGACAAAAATACCTCTTCCCTGTTCATACATATGCCTGTGTTTCTGACAGTCTCTGCAGTATTCCCCTGTTTCTATGGGTTTTCCACATTTATAACATCTGGGATGACCAATCGGACGAAGTTCTTTCTCGCATTCCGGACAGATCATCCTTCGCTGATCTGCCAGTATTTTCTGACAGACCGGACAGCATCTCGGGTAAAAAATGTCAGCAACCATGTTCAGAAACCGTTTCATTTCCATTTCCTTCCACTATTTTACTCTTTGTTTTGCTATCCTCTGTATTTCTGTTTTTTTCATATTATCGGAATAAATTTTTTCTCTGTTATTATTCAGTCATCAGATCACAGTCTGCAATATCATTCTTCACCATCTGTATTATTATCCCCTGTAGTCTCACTCAGTTCTCTGATTCGTTCATCCAGTGCACTGTATCTCTTCTGCTGTTTTTCATTGCGTATCATCTCTGCAAAGGTCTCCTCGTTTCCCACAACCGTCACACATTTTCTTGCTCTGGTAACTGCGGTATAAAGAAGGTTCCTGTTTAAAAGCATCTGTGGTCCGGAAAGCAATGGAAGTATAACTGCCGGATACTCAGATCCCTGAGACTTGTGGATTGTAATAGCATATGCAAGTTCCAGTTCCTCCAGCTGTTTGAACGAGTACATTGCAAAACGTCCATCCTCAAATTCCACTTCTGCTGTCTCAGCAAATTCATTGATTTCCCTGAGGATTCCGGTGTCTCCGTTAAATACTCCCACGCCTTTCTCAATGACAACCCCATATCGTCCCCGGATTTCCCATTCCATCTGATAATTATTTCTGATCTGCATGACCTTGTCCCCTGTGCGGAACAGCCGGTCTCCAACCGCCCTCTCGGATTTCCCGTCTTCCGGCGGATTCAGGTATCTCTGCAGGATCTGATTCAGCCGCTCTACTCCCAGAAGTCCCTTTCTCATAGGTGTCAGTACCTGTATCTCAAAGGGTTTGGCATCTACATAGCGCGGCAGTTTCTCCTGGATCAGCGCGATCACTACTCTTATAATGATATCTGCATCATATCTCTTCAGAAAAAAGAAATCCCTGCTCTTATTATTGATCTGAACCTGTTCTCCCTTATTTATCTTATGAGCATTTACAACAATATCACTCTCTGATGCCTGTCTGAATATCTTAATCAGTTCCACTACAGGGAAACATCTGCTTCGGATAATATCTCTCAGCACATTGCCCGGGCCTACACTCGGAAGCTGATTCTCATCCCCACAAGGATCAGTCTGGTTCCTGCTACCACTGCAAGAAGAAGAGAATGCATCAGATGAATATCCACCATAGACATTTCATCAATAATGATCACATCTGCCTCCAGCGGATTCTGTGCATTCCTCTCGAATTTAGCTGAATGCCCGTCCCTCTCTTCCTCCGGCATTCCATTCAGTTCCAGCAGACGGTGAATTGTCTGCGCCTCATATCCGGTAGTCTCTGTCATTCTCTTTGCAGCACGTCCGGTAGGTGCAGCCAGCCGAATCTCTGCACCTTCTCCCTCAAAAAAGCGGATGATCGCATTGATCGTTGTCGTTTTACCTGTACCGGGGCCTCCTGTAAGAATAAAGAGTCCATGATCCGCTGCTTCAGTGATTGCTTTCTTCTGCATTTCATCCAGAACAGTTCCTGTCTCTTTCTCGATCAGCTCAATTCTGTGCCTGACAAGCTCTTTATCCTCAGGACACACAATATTCAGTTCATTAAGCATCCTGGCAGTGTTCAGTTCCAGATAATAATACTGTGCCGGATAAACGATAGTTTCTCCGCTTTTTTCTTTCAGCACCAGCTTCCTGTCAATAACCATATCCATAAGATGTTTCTCCATATAGGATTCATCTACTCCCAGAAGTCTGGCACATCTTGTAAATAACTGTTCCCTCGGAAGATAAGTATGTCCTTCTCCCGAAGCCTGCAGAAGAGTATACAGCATTCCGCTGCGGATTCTGTAATCTGAGTCTGCGTGAATACCGACTCTGGCAGCAATCTCATCAGCAATCTTAAATCCCACACCGGAAATATCTTCCGCAAGTCTGTAAGGATTCTCCTGAAGGATCGTATAGACAGATTCCTTATATTTCTGATAAATCTTTGCGCCCAGGTTCAGGGAAATCCCATATTTCTGCAGAAAGATCATTACTTTTCGCATCTCTGCCTTCTCACTTACCTGCGCAGCGATCTCCCGGGCTTTTTTCTCACTGATCCCCTTTACCTCTGCAAGCCGCTCCGGCTCTTCTTCTACGATACGGAGTGTGTCATCTCCAAACTTCCGCACGATCCTGGCAGCCAGTGCAGCACCGATTCCCCTGATGCGCCCGAACCCAGATAACGTTCTATTCCATATGTATCCTCCGGCATCTTCTCTGTAAAAGAACTGATCTGAAACTGTTTGCCATATACCGGATGATGGATATATACTCCGGTTGCTTCAATAGATGCCCCCTGTGTGATCGCAGGGAAACTTCCCACGCAGGTCAGCTCTTCCTCTTTTTTTGTACCTTTCAGTACCATAACTGTATATCCGTTATCTTCATTTCTGAAAATAACATGATCTATGTATCCTGTGACAGTTTCACTCATGTGCTTTTCTCCACACCTCCTGCTTCTTTGACCCTCTGACAACGCAAAAAGGCACTGCACTGCGCAGTACCTCCTGCTTTATCCGTCAAAACGTGCCATTACCTCTGCATACTTACCGGTTCCCACTGCGACCACGCTCATTGCATCCTGCACAGTCAGTGTACTTACTCCGGTTCTCTGCTCGATCAGTGTATCCATCCCATGAAGAAGGGCACCGCCGCCTGTAAGTACGATTCCTCTGTCTACAATATCCGCAGCCAGTTCCGGCGGTGTCTTTTCCAGAATTCCATGAACAGTCTCCACAATCTGGCTTGTAGCATCCTTTAACGCCACACGTATTTCTTCTGAGGTAAGTGTCACTGTCTTCGGCAGACCGGTGATCACATTTCTCCCCTTTACTTCCATTGTTCTCGGATTTGATTCCTCTATAGCCGTACCAATCTGAATTTTGATCTTCTCTGCCATATCTTCTCCGATAAAAAGTCCATGATTCTTTCTCACATAGTTCAGTATAGCCTGATTAAAAGTGTCCCCTGCAACTTTCACAGAAGCGGAAACCACAACCCCCGCAAGAGAGATAACCGCAACATCCGAAGTTCCGGCTCCAATGTCTACGACCAGATTTCCAAAGGGCTTGGTCACATCCACCCCGGCTCCGATTGCCGCAGCTATAGGTTCCTCCACCATATAGACATCTCTGGCACCAGCCTGATAGGTTGCTTCCTCCACTGCCTTTTTCTCAATCTCTGTAATTCCACTGGGAACACAGATACTGATCCTGGGCTTGCGGAAAGCTCTTCTTCCTATTGCTCTGGATATAAAGTATTTCAACATCTTCTCTGTAACTGTATAATCAACGATCACGCCCTGTCTGATGGGACGGATAATCTCCATATCTGAAGTAATGCGCCCTTCCATCAGACGGGCTTCTTCACCGATCGCACGTATCTTCTCTGTATTTTTATCATAAACTACGATTGAAGGCTCATTTAGCACAAGCCCCTTTCCTGTAGAATAAGCCAGACTGTTCCTGGTTCCCAGGTCAATTCCAATATCACTTGTCGGCATGGAAATCCCCTTTCTGTTCTTACGTTCTCCTCATCCCCTTCAACTGATCATTACTTTTACAGTCTCTACCGGGGACTTATCCGGTTTAGTTATAACAACTCCATAAAATAATGCGATCAAAACAGTCCAACAGGGCTTCACATCCTGATAAGCCGGATCAAAATATATTATTTACGAGAATTGCTATAAATAATCTCTTCTATTATATACAACTTCCATTTAAAAAGAAAGTCCTGCAATATGATTTCAAGATTATTTCAGATATTTCTTTACATATTTTCCGGTATAGGAAACCGGTGACTGTGCCACCTCCTCAGGAGTTCCCTGAGCAACTACGGTACCTCCTTTGTCTCCACCCTCCGGTCCGATATCAATGATATAATCTGCGGTCTTAATCACATCCAGATTATGCTCGATCACAACTACTGTATTACCGCCCTCCGATAATCGTTTCAGAATCTCCACCAGCTTATGCACATCCGCAAAATGCAGACCTGTGGTAGGCTCATCCAGAATGTAGATAGTCTTACCTGTGCTGCGCTTGCTCAGCTCTGTGGCAAGCTTGATCCTCTGTGCCTCTCCTCCGGAAAGCTCTGTGGACGCTGTCCCAGCCGGATATAGGAAAGTCCTACATCATAAAGAGTCTGTATCTTTCTTTTAATAGAAGGAACATTCTCAAAAAAAGTCAGTGCTTCCTCCACCGTCATATTCAGCACATCGTAAATATTCTTATCCTTATACTTTACTTCCAGGGTTTCTCTGTTATATCTCTTACCTTTGCAGACCTCGCATGGTACATATACGTCCGGAAGGAAATGCATCTCAATTTTGATAATACCGTCACCGCTGCATGCCTCACATCTTCCGCCCTTTACATTAAAACTGAATCGTCCTTTCTTATATCCTTTTGCCTTGGCATCTGCTGTTGCTGCAAAAAGATCTCTGATCTGGTCAAATACCCCGGTATAAGTCGCAGGATTGGAACGTGGAGTACGGCCAATAGGTGACTGGTCAATATTGATAACCTTATCCAGTTGGTCTGTTCCCAGAATATCCTTATGTTTTCCCGGAATCACTCTTGCCCGGTTCAGATCTCTTGCCAGGCGTTTATAAAGAATCTCATTGATCAGAGAGCTCTTACCTGAGCCCGAAACTCCTGTGATACAGGTCATGATCCCAAGAGGTATCTTCACATCGATATTCTTGAGATTATTCTCTGCCGCCCCCTTGACAGTAAGAAAACCGGTTGGCTTCCGTCTCTCCAAAGGTACCGGGATTTTTAATTTTCCGCTCAGATAAGCTCCTGTGATGGAATCCTCGTTCTTCATCAAATCCTCTGCAGTTCCCATGGCAACCAGTTGTCCGCCATGCTCCCCTGCACCGGGACCTATATCTACAATACAGTCTGCGGCACGCATGGTATCTTCATCATGCTCCACAACGATCAGGCTGTTTCCAAGATCACGCAGTTTCATCAGAGAACCAAGAAGTCTGTCATTATCCCTCTGGTGAAGTCCGATACTCGGTTCATCCAGAATATAGGCAACTCCTACCAGCCGGAACCAATCTGGGTAGCCAGACGGATTCTCTGCGCCTCGCCGCCGGAAAGAGTTCCTGTCGCACGTCCCAATGAAAGATAATCCAGTCCTACATCTGACAGGAAACTTACCCTTGCCCTGATTTCCTTCAGAATCTGTCTGCCGATAAGCTGCTGTTGCTCGGAGAGCTGCATATCCGCCAGAAAGGCTTTCAGCTTCTCTATGGAAAGATTGGTGACCTCATAAATATTCTTATCCGCCACAGTCACAGCCAGTGATTCCTTCTTCAGTCTCTGACCTTTACAGGTTTTACATGGAGTAATGCGCATGAAAGATTCATACTCCTGCTTCATGGCATCAGATCCTGTCTCTCTGTAACGCTGCTCCACATTTCGGATCAGCCCGGAAACGCCACATCGTAAACGCCCTCTCCGCGCTGCCCTTTATAGTAAACCTTTACAGAATGTCCATTAGTTCCGTTGATCAGAATGTCCTGTATCTTCTCCGGATACTCCTCAAAAGGTGTTGCCAGGCTGAAATCATATTCTCTGGCAAGAGCATCCAGGATTGCCCTGGAAAAGCTTCCCTCATTTGTGCAGGACTGCCATCCTGTGACCACAATGGCACCATTCAGGATACTCAGAGATCTATCCGGGATCATCAGATCAATATCAAATTCCATTTTATACCCAAGTCCCAGACAGTCCGGACAGGCGCCAAAAGGATTATTGAAAGAAAAGCTTCTCGGTTCGATCTCATCTACACTGATACCACAGTCAGGACAGGAGAAACTCTGGCTGAAATTGTGAATATTTCCATCCATAGTATCTACCATCAGAAGGCCCTCTGCCAGATTCAGCACTGTCTCAATGGAATCTGAGAGTCTTTTCTCAATCCCGGGCTTCACAATCAGACGGTCTACCACAATCTCTATATTATGCTTGATATTCTTGTCCAGACTGATCTCCTCGGAAAGCTCATACAGGTTTCCGTCAATCTGCACACGTACATATCCGCTTCTCTTTGCCTGCTCCAGAAGCTTTGCATGAGTTCCCTTGCGCCCCCGCACAACAGGCGCCAGAAGCTGGATCTTCGTTCTCTCCGGAAAAGACATGATACTGTCTACCATCTGGTCAACTGTCTGCTTCTTAATCTCTCTTCCGCACTTCGGACAATGAGGGATTCCCACTCTGGCATACAGAAGTCGGAAATAATCATAGATTTCTGTCACTGTTCCTACTGTGGAACGGGGATTGCGGTTGGTAGATTTCTGATCAATGGAAATGGCCGGTGGCAGACCTTCGATGCTCTCCACATCCGGCTTCTCCATCTGACCCAGAAACTGTCTTGCATAGGAAGAGAGAGATTCCATATAACGACGCTGACCCTCTGCATAGATGGTATCAAAAGCCAGTGAAGATTTACCGGAGCCACTCAGTCCTGTAAATACCACAAACTTGTCTCTGGGAATATCCACACTTAAATTCTTAAGGTTATTAACATTGGCACCTCTGATCCTGATAAAGTGCTTCTTCGTTGTATCTGCTGCCATTGTGGGCCTCCTGTTTCTCATTTATAAATAATAACTGTTTCTTATCTTGACAGTTACACCTTTTTCGTATGTTATGATATTCATGGATTGTGCGCAGTTTCGCTGCCCCGCAATCCTCATGGCATCAGTATAATACAGGAACATTTGTTCGTCAAGGCGTTTACGGCAAAAAATCCGCCATAACGGAATTACTTACGTGGATTCCCTCTCTGCTCAGAAAAATCCTTCCGTTTTCTTCCAAAAGCAGTCCCATTGACTTATATTTTCTCAGAACATCCCCGTATATTGCATCTGTCTCACTGCCAAACTGCCGCTCAAACTCAGCTTTTGAGATTCCTCTGGTCATTCGGAGTCCCAGGAACATAAACTCCGCCATCTCATCCTCCCTGGTGAGAAGCGGCTCTTTTTCTCTTATTTTTTCCGGAGTTCTGCTGTTTTCCAGATATTTTTTCATATCCTGTGTATTGGCAAAACGTTCCTTTCCATAAAGGGAGGAAGCTCCCAGGCCAAACCCCAGATAATCCTGTCGGATCCAATAGCCCACGTTATGTCTGCATTCTCTGCCTTTCTTTGCGTAATTGGAAATCTCATACTGCTCAAAGCCATATTCTCCCAGAATCTGGCTGTTGCCTCATACATATTGTACTCCGTATCTTCATCCGGCAGCTTCAGCGTCCGCGATGCAAAAGGTGTGCCCTCCTCAATGATCAGGCTGTATGCGGAAATATGTTCCGGATCCAGTCCTGCAACAGTGCGAAGATTGTGGATCCATCCTTCATAAGTCTGATCCGGGATTGCACTCATCAGATCAATATTGATATTGTCGAACCCTGCCTCTCTTGCACTTCTGTAAGTCTCCAGAAACTGCTCATAATTGTGGATTCTTCCAAGGATCTTCAGTTCTCTGTCATCCGGCGACTGTAAACCTATGCTCAGGCGGTTGATTCCATATGTTCTGTATGCCTGCAGTTTGTTTCTGTCTGCAGTCCCCGGGTTTACTTCTATGGTAATCTCAGCATGATCCGCAATCTGAAATTTTCGTCTTATATGATTTAAAATTTCTCCTATGAATCTCTCATCCAAAACAGAAGGAGTGCCCCCTCCAATAAATACAGAGGATACACTCCTTCCTTTTCCTTCTTCTGCTGCATTGATTTCTTCAAGCAGAGCATCTACATAATCAGCCTGCTCCTTTGGACCTGACGGACCGGAAAGGAAATCACAGTAATCACATTTTTTTATGCAAAATGGAATGTGGACATAGATTTCCATGGGAGAATCTGTGATATTCCTTCTCTCCATTGTAATCTGCTCCTGTTATGACCTGTTTTCTATTCCTCAGTATCTGATGTACTGCTGTCTTGCTCATTGTTATCTGCTGAGTCGACACTGTTATCTGTACTGTCGGCATCACTTTGGCTGTCTGAACTTTCCGCAGATGAGATACCTGCTGCATCCTGCTCTGCCAGATACGTATTTACCATTGTCAGATTACCATTGGTGGTAACTGCTGCGGAAGCTACCTGATCCGGTGCCGGAGTGGGACTTGTCTCTTCCGGCGCAACACTGATCTGGATCACTTTGGAGGACGCTTCATCTACCTTCCTGGTTTTCCCACATCCGGAGACAGAAATTCCAAGCAATAACATACATAGTATAACTGTTTTTCGCTTAATCATTTTCTTCAATATTTTAACCTTCTGTTGAGATGAGCACTATTCACAGATAACTGTTCAGTACCTTCACAGTTACCATTCATACTTTATTTATCATCCAGTTTCAATACACTCATAAATGCTTTCTGCGGAATCTCCACATTGCCTACCTGACGCATACGTTTCTTACCTTCCTTCTGTTTCTCCAGAAGTTTCTTCTTACGGGAAATATCACCGCCGTAACATTTGGCAAGTACATCCTTACGCATGGCTCTGACTGTCTCTCTGGCAATAATCTTGCTTCCGACAGCTGCCTGGATCGGAATCTCAAAAAGCTGGCGGGGAATCTCGTCTTTTAATTTCTCGCACATCTTACGGCCTCTCTCATATGCTGTATCTGCATGTACGATAAAGGAAAGAGCATCCACTTCTTCTTTGTTTACCAGAATATCCAGTTTCACAAGCTCGCTGCGCTCATATCCGCAGAGTTCGTAATCCAGAGAAGCATAGCCTCTGGAGCGGGATTTGAGGGCATCAAAGAAATCATAGATAATCTCATTTAACGGCAGCTTATATTTCAGAAGCGCACGTGTTTCTTCCATATAATCCATTCCCAGATACTGCCCTCTTCGTTCCTGGCAAAGATCCATAATTGCACCGATAAATTCAGTTGTTACCATGATCTCGGCATTTACCATTGGTTCTTCCATGTATTCAATCTCTGATGGATCCGGCAGATTGCTTGGGTTTGTCAGATTGATAACTTCGCCGTTAGTTTTGTATACTTTATAAATAACACCGGGAGCTGTGGTCACAAGATCAAGGTTGTATTCTCTTTCCAGACGTTCCTGAATAATCTCCAGATGAAGTAATCCCAGGAATCCACATCGGAAGCCGAAGCCAAGGGCTACTGATGTTTCCGGCTCATAGAACAGAGAGGCATCGTTGAGCTGAAGCTTCTCAAGGGCATCTCTCAGATCACCATATTTGGCACCGTCTGCCGGATATAATCCGCAGTATACCATAGGATTTACTTTCTTATAACCCGGAAGTGCTTCTGCACATGGTCTGTTTTTGTCTGTAACTGTATCACCTACACGAGTGTCACCAAGGTTTTTAATACTCGCAGTGATGTATCCTACCATACCTGCTGTCAGTTCCTCACATGGAATAAACTGACCTGCACCAAAGTATCCGACTTCCACAACTTCTGTGGTGAAGCCAGTTGCCATCATATGGATCTGAGTGCCTCTTTTCACACGGCCATCCATGACACGGCAGAATACGATAACGCCTTTGTATGCATCATAAATGGAGTCAAAGATCAGGGCTTTTAATGGTGCATCTACATCGCCATGAGGTGCCGGGATCTTTGTTACGATCTGTTCCAGGACTTCTTCTACATTGAGTCCTGTTTTGGCAGAAATCCTTGGTGCGTCATGGGCTTCAAGGCCGATGACATCTTCGATTTCATTTACCACACGATCCGGTTCTGCACTTGGCAGGTCGATTTTGTTGATGACCGGAAGGACATCCAGGTCATGGTCAAGGGCAAGATATACATTTGCCAGTGTCTGGGCTTCGATTCCCTGAGCTGCATCTACTACCAGGATTGCACCGTCGCAGGCTGCAAGGCTTCGGGATACTTCGTAATTGAAGTCTACATGGCCGGGGGTGTCGATCAGGTTGAAGATGTATTCTTCGCCGTCTTTGGCTTTGTATACGATTCGCACTGCCTGAGATTTAATGGTGATTCCACGTTCTCTTTCGAGTTCCATGTTGTCCAGTACCTGTGACTGCATTTCACGTTCTGTCAGAGTGCCGGTCATTTCGATGATTCGGTCGGCAAGAGTGGATTTGCCGTGGTCTATGTGTGCAATAATACAGAAATTTCTGATTTTGCTCTGGTCTATCATTAAGGAATTCCCTCCTGAGTTCTTTCTTATATACTATAATTGATGGGTTTGCTAATTTTGTATTATAACATATGGGGGAAGGGTTTGTCATCTATTTATCTACATGGACGCACAGAAACAGTAACCAGAAACATCCTGGTAATTGGAATTCAACCTGCAGTACCTTGTCTAAGATGTCGGCAAATGGTTCCATGGCATTTTTTACTTCCTGAACAGTGTTGGTCTGGGCTCCGGCTTCCAGAAGAAGGGAGCGGGGACGGAGGTGGAGATTGTAACGGTAACCTGCAAGGTAAATTCCCCGGTAAAATTGAGGATAGTATTGGGCTGCCTGATATTCCAGCTGGAAGGAAAATGCCAGGTTTTGCTGTATGTAGGGATTTGGCAGATAGTCCAGGGAACCTTTGGATGTCGTATAACTCAGTCCATTGTAAAAAAGGATCTGGGCTGTGGGTTTTCCATTGATTTCTGTTACAAGATGGCGGTCTTCGGGGATGCCGTCCCGGTGTAGGTCTATGATCACCTGGATATCCGGGTTTTCCTGAAGATAAGGTTCCAGATAATCGCGGGCATAATCGTAAGCGGCGCTGCGGTCCAGTTCACCTCCTGCCATGTCGAACTGCTCTTTGAGATGGACTACCTGATAACTGTAGTTTTCTGTGAGAAGCTGTGTCAGATAATCTCCCACTCCTACAATCGTGTCGGATTCTTCCCCTTCTCTGGAATCTGCAAAGGTTTCCTGCGAATGGCTGTGATAGATCAGAATCTGAGGGGTATCGGTTTCTTTGGTAATTTTTAAGTCCTGTTTCAGAAAATCCTCGGCATTGATCTGTACGGCATCTGCTTCTGTGTTGGATCTACGATATAGAATTGTCCCAGAAGATAATTATAATCTGCCAGTTTTTCGGGGGACAGGTCGATCATTGGATGAGGAACTGCAGCAGCAATGGTTTCTGTACTGTCCTGAATATTCCGGACATTCTGTGCTGCTGACTTTGGCGGCTTCTGTGATTTGTCCGTTTCATGATTTTCCGGTGACGCAGTTATCTTTTTCGGTTTAGGTGTCTTGTCTGATTTTTTTAAAGTTTGTTCTGATTCTGATATTTTCGCTGACTCTGATATTTTCGCTGATTTTACTGTTTTCGAAGGAATTGCTGTTTCTTTCGGTACCGGTGTAGATTCTGGTGTCTGTAATTCTTCAGATTCGTTTTTTTCTGCCAGCAATTGTTCGGACCGTGCACGCTCTCCCAGATATTTTCCGTTTTCTCCTGCTATTTTTTTATAAGTTTCAATATCTTCATAGGAACTCATATGAGCGCTACGTACGTCTGAGCATCGATCGATGTACAGCTACGTACGTCTGAGCATCGATCGATGTACAGCTACGTACGTCTGAGCATCGATCGATGTACAGCTACGTACGTCTGAGCATCGATCGATGTAC
>ENA-OQIC01000218-OQIC01000218.1-human-gut-metagenome-genome-assembly--contig:-NODE-218-length-26987-cov-2.454021_pt1 | contig 26987 bp, 37 predicted proteins | sample MGYA00242572_ERZ504736 | MGnify/ENA primary metagenome ERZ504736 (study PRJEB26092, sample SAMD00036201) | human gut metagenome | host: Homo sapiens | study: EMG produced TPA metagenomics assembly of...
CGCGCAATCTTTTCAACGTAACAAAAACTCGCCCCCATCCGGTCGGCGAGTTTTTAATGTCAGATCTTCCCAAAAACGGGGTGCCGCATCCTACGTCGGTAGGATGCGCACCCCGCGTATCAAGAGAGAAAAGAGAAATCTGGCTAGCGTCCGATAAGCATCCTCGCTTCCGTTATTTGGCGAATGCTTCGCGGATTTGCGCGGCATTGCCGTAGGAGGCCTGCGCACCATACCCTGTGGCGGCGTATGCCGAAACATACGAGGCAAGCTCGGCCGCTTCGGAAAGCGCCATGCCCGAGGCAAGACCGGCCAGCACCGTGCCCATGAAGGAGTCGCCGCAGCCGGTGGTGTCCACCGCGTTCACACGCACGGGGGCAATGCGCTGGATCGGCGTTGCCGAAGTGGAATCCAATACCACGGAACCATCGCCGCCGAGCGTCACGATCGCCTGTTCGAAACCGAATCCACGCATTGCTTCCAGCGCATGATTCCAATCGAAACCGTCCCAATCGTCGTTTTCCGGCTCGTCAATGCCGAGCAGCTGCACCATCTCATGCTCGTTGACGAGCAGAATATCGGATGCTTCCACCAGTTCGGCCGGCAGCGACGGGGTGAACGGCGAATCGTTGAGCAGCACTTTCACGCCCGCTTCATGGCACATGCGCGCGGCGGCCGTCACCGTTTCGATCGGGCTTTCCAAGCACAGGCCAAGTACGGAAGACCGTGCCAGCGCATCGCGCACGGATTCCACATAATCCACGGTGACCTGTGCGTTCGATCCCGGCGAGTACACGATGGTGTTTTCGCCGGTTGCGTCCACGGTAATCACGGTTGTGCCGGATGGTCCGAGCACGCGGCGAACATGCGTGGTGTTCACGCCCGCCTCGCCCAGAGCGCCGAGTAGGAAGTCGGCGTTGGAATCGGAGCCGACCGCGCCGAACATCTGCACGGTTGCGCCGATGCGCGCTGCGGCGGCGCCTGGTTGCCGGATTTTCCGCCCGGCAGCAGCTGCAGCGGACCGCCGGTGATGGTCTCCCCCGGCCCTGGCAGACGCTGTGCGGTGACGGTGTAGTCCGCGTTCATCGAGCCGATTACGGACACTGTGCCGTGGATGCGGTCCAATGCGGAGAGAACTTCAGTCGCGCTCATCTTTACCTTCCTTACATCAAAAGAAGATTTATGAAAATGGAGATTTGCGAAATAGTGTTGTTCAGTAATCGCAATTATCGCAAATCCCCATTTTTATTATATTGAGGATGTAATGTGCGATTACTTTGCCGATTCCTCGGTTTCCAGCGCATGGTTGCCTTCGTAGATCTTCTTCTTGAAGACGAAGAACACGATCAGGCCAAGCAGTGCGGTACCGGCGGCGACCAGCAGCAGGTTGGCATAGTTGGCGGCAGTGCCGGTTGCGCCGGTGATGGAGCCGCCTGCGAGGGCGTTGGAGCCGAGCAGGCTGCCGATGATGGCGATGCCGATGGACGGGGAAACGTTCATGGCAGATCGTTCATGCCGACGCCACGGCCGGATTCGTCCTTTTCAATGGTGCCCAGCACGGTGGAGACCACCGGGGAGTACATGAGGCCGCAGCCTGCGTAGAACACACATGCGCACAGGGTCAGCACCACGAAACCGGAGTTCACGCAGAATGCCGCACCGGTCCAGCCGAGGAACATGAGGTGCCTGCGGTCACGATGCCGGCCTTGATTCCGATCTTGCGGATGATCATGCCGGAGCAGGTGCCCACCACGGCGGCGACCACGAAGGCCCACACAATGTGCAGGGAGACCTGGGTGGTGGTCATGCCGTAGATGTTGGTGCCGATGGCGTTGAAGATCGGGCTCAGTGCGTAGTTCACGAAGTAGAACACGAGAATCAGGCAGATGGCGCGCAGCCAGCGGGTGTTCTTGAAGAACGCCGGGGTGATGAACGGGTTGGAGGCCTTGTTGATGTAGAAGCGAATGCCACGAACAGCAGCAGGGAGACCACGAGCATCCACCATGCCATGTACGAGAAGAACAGGGTGAGGAATGCGGTGGCGAAGCCGAAGATCACGAAGCCGAATGCGTCAACCTTCTGCCGTTGCCGCTCTTGGACGGCAGGGTCTTGAGCAGGATCGGCAGGAACAGGATGGTGACGGACGGGATCAGGAACAGGAACTGCCATGCGATGGAGCTGAGCATGCCGGCTGCGAACACGCCGATGGATGCGGAAAGCTGGTATGCTGCGGTGAACAGACCGAAGAAGATGACCTTCAAATCGTTACGCAGGTACTTGGTGGCCACCACCAGGAAGGCGGAACCTGCACCTGTTCGCCTGCGGTCTGCAGCACGCGTGCGATGATCACGGTCCACAGGTTTGCGGCGAAGAAGTAGTTTGCCACGAAACCGAAGATGGAGCCGACGAACAGCGTCACGAGACCGACGGTCACAAGCTTACGCAGGGAGACGAAATCGCCCAGGGAACCGTAGATGAAGCACACGATGCCGAGCACGATGCTCGGAAATGCGGTGATCAGGGACGCCTGGTTCGGTGCGCCGCGTCGCGCCGACCTGCTGGAACACCAGGTTGAAGCCCTGCAGGCACAGGGTGCCGAGCACGAAGGTGATCAGCAGCGGGATCAGGGCGCGGATGGCCATCTTGTTGCTGGTCACCGGATCATCGAACGGATCGGCGGATGCGGTGCCGGTCACGGCGGTTGTGTTGTTAGACATAATAAAAATCCTTGATTCTCTCGAATTGCGCGATATGCGATACGCGATTGCTTGGCCGGTTACGCTTATTCAGCCTTGCTGCGAGGCCGGAGATGCGGGTCATGAATTCGTTCAGGAAGCGCGGCACGTCGACGCCGACGGCAACCTTCATGGTCTTGGCCGGGTCATTCAGGCGGGTTTCGTCGCCGATGGTGCGTCCGCGGGTCGGGCCTTCCACGTCGACCTTCATATTGATGTCGAGGGTGGTGACGAGGGTCGGGTCCACTGCCACGCCAACGGCGAGCGGATCGTGCAGGCCGCAGCCGCCCAAATGCGGGGACGTGGTTTCGTAAGCCTTGATGTAGAAGTCGGTCATGTCGCCAGGAACTTGCCGGCCTTGGTGCCGAGGTCGCGCCACTGCTGGGTTTCCTTGTAGGTGAGCAGGGTCTGCAGGGTTACGTCGAGACCGATCATGGTGGTCGGCGCCCCGGAACGGAACAGGTAGTCGGCGGCTTCCGGATCCTGCGAAATGTTGCTTCCATGCAGGCGTTGCAGTTGCCGGGTACGGTCAGTGCGCCGCCCATAAGCACGATTTGGCCGATTTCATCCTTGATTTCCGGTGCTTTCTTCAGTGCGGCTTCGATGTTGGTCATCGGGCCGGTCGGCACGTAGACGAGATCCTTGCCATAAGTCTTCACTGCGTCGATGATGAATCGACCGCAGATTCGGTTTCGACGGAACGGCTGGAATCGGGGATTTCCACATCGCCGATGCCGTTGTCGCCGTGGATGAACGCGGAGATTGGCAGTACTTCGAAGTGATCGGTGGTGCTGGAGTGCGGCAAACCCTGATACACCTTGACTTCCGGGTGGCCGAGCAGGTCGGTCACGGCCAGTGCGTTGCGCACACCCTGCTCGACGAGCACGTTGCCGTAGGTGCCGGTGATGCCGATCAGCTCGACTTCCGGGCTTCCCAGAGCATACGAAATGGCAAGCGCGTCATCAACGCCGGTATCAAGATCAAGAATCATCTTTTTCATGTGTGTGCCTTTCCTCTTTGACGGCCTGACGACGGTCCGCCACCATACGGGTGCGTCGTCAGTTATACATCGAGCGCATTCTCGATTGTGTTGTGTTGACAAGATTTATGATAAAGCGTTTTATCAAGAACGCAAATTCTTTACCTATACACGGCGTGTTGCCTGTATTCCCAACGATTACAGCATATTGGAGATGCTTACGTCACCACATACCGAGATTGATCTGCACCACCCGTTTTGCACCAGTCTGCAGCATCTAAAAATGGCGGTTTACGCGCAGGCCGCCTGCACCAGTTTCGGCGTAAGCACTTCAACCTGCGGATCGGAAAGCCACGGACGGGCATCCCCTGATTCCGTACCGGACTTGGCACGAACCGCAACATCAATCCGCTTACGCAACATACCCCAACAAGCGGCGGCCAAATCAGTCACGCTCTGCTCAACGGTGGTCATACGCCAACCAAGACCGAATCGTTTGAGAATATTGTCGTAACCAATCACCTGCATATCCTCAGTAACATGCAACCCACGCTCCGCCATACGCTGACGGAAGCCAAGCGCCATCACATCGTTGCAGCAGAACACGGCCGTCGCCCCGCCATCGATGATCTGATTCGCGGCACGATAGCCGCTATCGAAACGGTAATCACCCTCAACACACAGCGAAGAATCAAAATGCTTCCCCGACTGCTCGATGGCATCCACAAAACCACGACGACGCTCCGCGGCACTCGACTCCGCAATATCGCCGGTGACAATGCCAATACGAGTATGACCACCTTCCAACAGATACTGGGCAGCCAAACGACCACCAAGATAGTTGTCAAAACCGACGGCATCGCACCAGCCGCACTGCGTCAAACGGTCGATCAGCACCACCGGGCACGACACAAGCGCCACATCCTCACACAGCTGCTCAACAGCACTCCCAACACACGACTCACGCGCCGGGATCAACATCACCCCATCCACCCACGGGCAGGAAGACGCTGCAACAACTCATGCTCCGCAGCACGCGAATCATCGGAATTGGCCACAATCAGCGAATACCCCTGCGCGGCGCACTCATCCTCCACACACTTGGCAAGCGCCGCGAAAAACAAGTTCTCAATATCAGGCACGATCAGCGCAACCAGCTGGGACTGCTTGGTCACCAAGCTACGCGCGCTCTGATTCGGCACATAATTCAGCTTCTTCGCCGCGTCGGCAATGGCCTTACGCTTCTCCTCAGACACGCGAGCCGGCCGATTATTCAACACCAGCGAAACCGTCGTCACAGACACCCCGCAGCAGCGGCCACATCCTTCAACGTCGCACGATACGCCATTCAAACCCCTTAAAACGTTTCTCCTTCCAGCATAAATGCCACGCACTCCTGACGCGCCCAGCACCCCCATCCACAAACAAATTCCTTTCATAGCAAAATAATCCACATTATTTCCAGTGGTAAATCGTTTCTCAGAAATGTTTTTGTATACTCGCAACGTTTTGCTTAATACGAAAGCCACAGAGAAGAGAGGAACCCCAATGCAGCCAACAGCACAGAAAAACAATGCGAAACAGCGCAAGACCATCGCCATCGTCGCCGTGATAGCAGTGGTTGCCATTGCGCTCGCAGCCGTTGCCATCATCGCAGTCGCCAATAAGCGCGAAATGACGCAAGCCGCCAGCGACACCTGCACGTTGAACGCGAAGGCGCTCGCCACGCATCAGCAAAACTTCGAAGTGGCTCAGAAAGAAGCCGAAGATGCGGCAAAACTCACCGTGGACGACGTGGCCGACGGCACCACGCTGGAAACCCTGAAGGATGCGATCACGCTGGCCGAAGCCGTGGAAAACGCGCCAACATGCCCCGCGAACGGCAATGCCAGCGACTTCACCAAGGCGACAGACGATATTCGCACGTACGCCGACAACCTGCGCAACATCACCAACGAACTCGACGCGGCCGCCAAGTCGGTGATCGCCAGCCAGGAACTCAAACTCGAGTCTGCCAAGTAAGCCGTCCGAGCCAGACGAGCCGACAGGGCGCCGCCCCCAGCTCCGCCACCCCTGCGTTCAACGGGGCCAAGTTGCGTTTTCAAACAACTTTGACCTCGTTAAAGATGACTTTCGCAACGTTTTCACAACCCGATAACCGCCCATACCGCAAATCGATACCCCCTTCCGCAAAAACCCGAAAGAGCTTATTAACGGGGTCAAAGTTACGTTTTGGACGACTTCACCCCCGCACAAGCGCTTTCGCACCGTATCTGGCTTATATATGGCAGATTCGGCAGCCCAACCGGAGGCATTTCCTGACGAAGTCGGCTACTTGCAACACGTTATTTCCCAATCGCCACTTGCCGAACCCAATTACCAAGCTGCGTCGCATCCACCATGACGCACCGTCACAAACGTTCCCGTCCGACGCGCTTTACTGGCCTTGGGCGCGGTAGCGGGCTTCGGTGGCGGCTTTGGCGGGCTCCCACCAGGCGCGGTTGGCAGCATACCAAGCGATGGTTGCTTGCAAACCGGCTTCGAAATCGGTGCGCACAGGCTTCCATCCAAGTTCGGTACGCAGCTTGCTGGAGTCAATCGCGTAACGCCGATCATGCCCAGGCGGTCACGCACCAGTCGAACGCATCTTCGGCACATCCCATAAGCCGCAGGATCATACGCATCACGCAATGTTGCTCATTTCACCATCCGCGCCGATCAGGTATGTTTCGCCGATCCGCCCGCGTGTAAGAATCTTCCACACCGCAGAAGAGTGGTCTTCCGTATGGATCCAGTCGCGCACGTTCTCGCCTGTGCCATATAGTTTCGGACGCACGCCCTCCATGATGGAAGTGATCTGGCGTGGAATGAATTTTTCCACATGCTGGTACGGCCCGTAATTGTTGGAACAGTTGGAAATCGTGGCGCGAAGCCCGTACGTGCGAACCCAGGCACGCACCAGCTGGTCGGATGCCGCTTTTGACGCGCTGTACGGACTTGACGGCTTATATGGCGTGCTTTCGGTGAATTTGCATGGATCGTCGAGCGCAAGGTCGCCGTACACTTCGTCGGTGCTGATGTGATGGAATCGCACGTCATGCTTGCGCGCCGCCTCAAGCAGGTGGAACGTACCCTCCACATTCGTTGTGATGAAGGGTTCAGGATTGGCGATGGAGTTGTCGTTATGCGATTCGGCCGCGAAATGCACGATCGCGTCATGCCCGGGCACGATACGTTCCAGTAGTGCAGCATCGCAGATATCGCCTTGCACGAGTTCGACTTGCGATTGCGGAAGACCGGCGATATTCTGCGGATTTCCGGCATAGGTCAGCTTGTCGAGCACGGTTATGCGCACGTCAGGATGGTTGTGTGCCACGTAGCGCACGAAATTGGCTCCGATAAACCCACATCCGCCGGTCACGATGATGTTGCGCGGCTTGAAAATCTCACTACTCACCATTTCAGGGTACTGGCAGGGTTGCATAGTTCATGGAGCGATTCCACAAACTGGCTTATATATGGCAGATTCGGCAGCCCAACCGGTGGTATCTCAGTTACCCTTGATTTGGTGTATAAATAGCACTTCGCTTACCCTTGATTTGGTGTATTTACGACGGTGAGACACGGAGACTTTCGAACGAAAAGCGTACGAAAAACTGGCTTCCTGGAAGGAATCCTCCAAGGAAGCACGGCCCTGCTCATCGAGGGCGCGCGACGCGTCGGGAAAAGCACCATCGCGGAGGAATTCGGACGACGGAACTATGCGTCGTATATGCTCGTCGACTTCTCGAAAGCCGTTGCAAATGATTTTGTTTTAGCTTGTCGCTAAAGCGAAGTCATCTGCATGGCCTCGTTGCCGAGACCAGCTCCAAGACTCACGCGACTCTCGCCGCCGCTTGGTTCGCGCTTCGCCGGATGCCGCATTGTCCCGCCTTTTGGGTGGGCCTGTCTTACGCTTCCTCCACGCGCGTTTAACGTCTCCGGGGCACTCCCGACGACTTGGATGTTGATGGCCGCGTTCAGGTCGCGGTCCATGTCAAGCCCGCACTTGCCGCAATGGTAGACGCGCTCGGACAGGGGCAGCTTGGCTTTCACCGTCCCGCAGTTCGAGCAGGTCTTCGAGCTTGGATACCAACGGTCGATGACGTGAAGCCTCGCGCCGGTGCGTGCGGTCTTGTAGGTCAGTAGGCGTCGGAACTCCGCGAACGCGGCATCCTGAATCGATTGGGCGAGCCCGTGGTTTCCCACCATGCCCGCCACGTTCAAGTCCTCGATGCTGATGTCCGCGTAGGTATGGGCGAGCATGGCGGTGGTCTTGTTGAGCACGTCCGAACGCAGGTTCGCCACCCGTGCGTATAGTCGGGCGACCCGCGCTCCCGCCTTGCGGCGGCGGTTGGAGCTTTCCGTTTGCGGCTCAGATTCCGTTGGGCTTTCTTCAACCGTCTGAGGTTCGATTTGAGTGCGTGCGGGTTGTGTATCACGGTGCCGTCCGACAATGTGGCGAGCTCCTTCACACCCAAGTCGATGCCGACGCTCCCGCCTTTCGGCGGCGATGGAATCGGCAGGTCGGCGCGTTCGACGGTCAGGCTGGCCTGCCAGCGTCCACCACGCTTGGATACGCTCATGCGCAGCACCTTCGCGCCGTTCACTCGCTTGGACACGTTCTCCATGCAGTGCACGCGGCCTATCTTCGGGAGCCGCAGCGCATGAGGGTCACAGTCAATGAGACCAAACGAGCCCGTCGTGTACGCGAATCTGGGAACCGCCTTGTCCTTGGATTTGAAGCGTGGGAAGCCCATCCTGCGACCTTTCCGCCGCCCCTTGCGGGACTTGGAGAAGTTCCTCAGCGCGTCGGCCAATGATTCGAGGCCGCTGTTGTACGCCTCCTTGCTGTTCTCAGGCCACCATGGTTCTCCCGTGGTCTCGTCCACCGCCAGACCGTTTTTGGCTTGGTTCCACCACCTGCGCAAGGCATAGTACGACCATTCGGGGGTATCGCCGCGTTCGAGCACGTCCTTGACGTGCGCCAGCCCATTGTTGTAGGCGAATCGCGCCGCCCCGGCGTGCGATTCCAACAATCGTTCCTGCCGTGGAGTCGGGTCGAGCGCCACCTTGACCGCCTCAAGCATCGCGCGCCGCCTTCAACGCCGCGTCCGTCTTGCGCTTGGCCGCGCGACGCCCGTACAGCCGGGCGCAGAACGAGGTCAGCACCTCGGTCACGTCGCGCACCAAATCGTCATCCAGCTCCGTGTCATCCACCACGATGATTCGGCGTCCCTGCGCCTTCAGCGCGCTCTCCACCAGTCCCGCGTTCATGCGGGCGAGCCTGTCCCTGTGCTCCACGATCAGCGTGTCCACGGTCGGGTCGGACAATAGCCGGTTGAGCTTGCGCCGCCTGTCGTTCATGCCGGAACCCGTCTCTGTGACGATTTCCGGCTTCTCCACTCCCATACCAAGGGCGAACGCTTCAACCGGTCGGCCTGACGTGTCAGATCGTCCTTTTGGTCAGACGAGCTGACACGCGCGTAACACACCGTCCTGCCGTTCGCCGTGGGGGTGACGGGTCGGTTCTCGTATTTCGGGTCGTGGATGATTATCGTGCCCGTGCTCATGCGCTCGAATGGGACGGGCATGCGGTTCTCTCGGCACCACTGCCATACCGTCTGCTCGTTGAAACCCTCTCGTTTCGCCCATTCCCTGACACGCATGACTCAAGTATATCATACGAAAACAATCGAAAGCAAGCAATTAAGTTAACTGGTTGCAACCCCGATGACGTGCGGACTACTTCGTCGACCTGCGCAGCGACCGCGACGACCCGTCGAACCGTATGGAGATCGACTTCCTCATTGTCGAACCGTATGAGAACGCGGCGATGAAGTACAGGGTCAGCCCCATCGAGGTCAAGTCATCGAAACGCTACCGCACGGTCTCGCTGGACAAGTTCAAGACGAAATTCGACAAGAAGGTCGGCACCAGATACGTGCTGCATCCGAAACCGCTGGTCGTGGAAAATGATGTGGTCAAGCTGCCGATCTACATGGCAGGACTGCTATAGAAGCTTCACGCAGACAGCGCTTTTTAGTGCACTACCAGCGAATGACGCCCAACACTTGCGAGCGCATATGTTGTCCACCTTGAACACATCTGTTTGCTGCCCGTCACCCAGTTAACCTTCCAGCTACCTTTCAGACATCTACGAGATACCCGTTCGTCCACAGCTGAACACTAAAATGTATCCGGTTTAATTGTACAGAGCCTCCAATTATAAGGGGGCTATCTTGTTGAAGGATGCGACGATGCCTATTTTTTCACCTGACCGTCATGCTTGTGCACCTTCATACGTAAAACTTACTAAGCAGCCGATTGCGGGTGGAACATATCGCCCTCTTGCGAATGACGAAGACAGCAACGCTTGCGCCCCATCCGCCCTTTCAGGTCACCATAGTTCAAAACTGTATACGCAGAAGTCGGCAATTCACGCCACCTCCGACAACACAAGCATCTTTATTTCAGGCGCTGGCACCCTGCCCTGTTTACCGGAGATGGCTTCCAGTGGATCCGTCAGTAAAGCCGAAATAGACAATAACGAACAAATCGCTTCTTCTGAGCTCCAGCCCCATCAACCGCTGAGCAGCCTTTGAATCAGGTCGTCTCGGTTTGCAAACGAGCCGCACATGCCACGGCAAAAACGCTTTCCACCGCAGGGCACACGGCTGTAAAAGCAACCAAAGTTACCGGTCACGCCATCCACACCGCCGCCACAGCGGTAAAGACCGCATGGCACACCTTCACCAACTTCAAAGCCGTTCAAATCATCATCAAATTCTTTAGGAAAGCATATGGCCCGTGGAAGAAGCGCATGAGGTTCTCCTATGCGTTCTACGCCATCGTGTTCACCCTATTGACTTCTGCCGAAGTCATCTTCCTTCAGTGGGGAGTGTATAGCGAACCAACGTACGATAAAGGCGATGAAGTTGATCAGACAACCAAAATTCTGAACAGCGTCGCAGGGCAAGTCACCAAATTCGTCAGTCAAATGTATCTTGAGCAAAAATACCAATTCCTGCTCAGTCTGTTTACACTCGCAGTGATTTATCTTGTTTTCATCTTTGTCACCAATCGTTTTTGGATTGCGACATTATTGTTCGGTATTCTTTTCACTGTCTACGGAACGGCCAACAGCGTTAAGATGGGACTACGCAATGAACCAATCATTCCTGCCGATCTATCTTTTGTTACCGGAGGAGATTCAGGAAAACTTCTGTCTTTCATTCCTGAAGAAAGTCAATCATTCGTCAACAGTGTAATCACTGTTTTAGCATGGTTTATTTGCTGCTGTATCGTTTTCTTCATTATAGATGGTAGACGGAGTTTCATCTATTGCTCATGGAAAAGACCTTTTGCAAGCATTAAAAACTTTACTGGCACTCTTACCCGCATTGTTGCCGCAATATCCAGTATTGCTTTGCTCTGTTCCTACTCTTGGAACCTCAGCGTTCCCGGCTCCTGGGCATACTCTTTCGCGGGATCGCTTGGGTATACTCCTTCCTTATTCGATACTAAAATTGACGCCCAGACCAATGGTCCGGTCACTACATTCCTCAGCTTGGCAAAAACGAAAGTGATAGAAAAACCAAAAGATTATAATCGCGATACAATGACGCAAATTGCGGAAAAATACTCTCAGCAGGCCATATCAATCAACAACAACAGGCAGAATGACCTTACTGACAGTACTGTAGTAATGATTCTTTCGGAGACTTTTTCCGATCCAACAAGAATTCCTGGTATTTCTTTTTCGACTGATCCGATTCCGAATATTCATGCTATAAAAGACACCACGACCTCGGGCTTGATGCTGTCTTCGGGGTATGGCGGAGGTACCGCCAATATGGAATATCAAGCTTTGACGGGTTTAAGTCTGTCTATTTTTGATGATTCCCTCATTATCCCGTTCCAACAGCTTGTGCCTAATCAGAAGAACCTTATGCCTTCAACCAAATCTGGAACAATCGATATGGCGCTGACGGCTCTGACGCAGTTCATCCGTATTACCAAAGCATGTATCTGAGAAACGTTGACTACAAGAAATTTGGCTTTTCTCACCTACGCACTCTTGATAGCACTCCCTCAATCAAGCACAAAGACACAATCGACTACTCTCCATACGTCAGTGATGAAGAGGCATACAAAAATATTATTGATTTAATCGAAAAGCAAAAGCACCCACAGTTTTTGCAATTATCCACCATGCAAAATCATATGCCTTACACCAATTGGTACATCGATAATGAATTTGTAGGCGCAGATACTTCCACAGGATTGTCTGCGGACGAATATCAAAATCTCGAAACCTATACTAAAGGACTAAACCTCACCGATCAGGCAACCGCTTCGTTCTTAGACGAACTCAACCAAATTGACAAGCCAATTACTGTGATTTTCTATGGCGATCACCTGCCTAGTATCTATTCGACAGCTGATCAGGATACTGAAAATCACGTCGCTCTACATGAAACCGACTACTTTATATGGTCAAACAGTGCATCAGCATCAAGTGGAACGAAACTCGATGCCTCTAATACAGCCTTCACGTCGCCAAATTACTTCATGTCATTAGCAGCCAACCATATGAATGCGAAAGTATCTCCTTATCTTGCATTACTTACACAATTGTTGGAACAAATTCCCGCAGCAAGTCGCATCGCAACAGAAACAGGCGGAATCAGTTCAGGGGACACAACGTATCTGGACATGTCAGGCAATCAGATCTCGAAGAAATCACTGAGTAAGGACGCAAAACAACTACTTCGTGACTATGAATTGGTTCAATATGATATGACCGCAGGCAAAGGGTATCTAAACAACACCGATTTCACCAAAGTCCAATAACCTTGTACGATAGAAACGTACGACTAACCCATGCGTCAAGGATGCACTTCATGACCGATATAAGACCGTTGGTCTCAATTATTGTTCCCGTGTATAACGCAGAAAAATATCTGCCATACTGTATCGATTCAATTCTGGCTCAGTCATACCAAACCTTGGAAATCATCCTCGTCGATGATGGCGCTACGGATAAGTCGCCACAAATTTGCGACAGTTATGCAGCTCTGGACTCTCGTGTTCATGTCATTCATCAAGAAAATGGTGGCATCGCTAAAGCTCAGAACGCTGGCCTCGATGCCGCACACGGTGAATATGTCGCTTTTGCGGACAACGATGACATTTTGGATTGTCATAACATTGAATTCCTTCTGCATGCTCTCCTAAGCAGCGGCTCTGACATGTCTAAGGCTCGGTGGCAACAGTTTGGCATCTCACAGCTCGATAAGGTCAAATCAGTTGCAGCAGTAGGCGCAACGGCACCTAACAAAGTAACTGCATTCAAAACCCACTTCGGTCGTATCAAACTGTTTTCTGCAAGAGTCTTCGTCTCATCGGTGACATACTCAAAAAAAATACCGAAGCTCGTTACTTCAACGAGGCGAACTGGTGCCGCTTATACAAACGAGAATTGTGGGACGGCATTCGTTTCCCCGAAGGCATGTATGCCCAAGATGTCATGGTAGCCGGCAAGTTATACTCCCGCATGCATAAAGTTGTGGACATCGATTGTACTTTGTACTACTGGCTCCAGTCCCCTGGATCCGTCACTCACAGCAAGCGCAATTACAGTTTTTACCAGGACAATCTCAACGCGGGGCTGTCAAATTTCGAGCATGCTCTCAGCCAAGGCGTGCTTCCAGCCCGCAGCTACTACACCATGATCGGATCACTAAACGAGGCAGCCTCCGCCCCCGATTTAAGCTCAAATAGAAGCACTTATGAGCGTAGCAAGAACGAGGCTCAATCTCTTATTAGGAAGCTGTCTCTTTCGCAAAAAACAATTTGTGTAATTCTGCGTCATATGCGGTTAGTTGAAAAGGCTGTGTACGACCGCAAAATTAAAAACATGCAGTAGCTTGCTTCCCAAAGCAATCCAACGTTATATGTGGCATGTGCATAGGGTGTAGATTTTAAACAGCCTAAAGTTTCAGCTATCCCTTTTGATAGAGTGGAGAGACTATGAGTGACTTAATTCGGCGTTTCAAGGCTAAGTACCGATATTCAATAGTGGTATTTAAAGAATTAGTGAAGACTGACTTCCAGCTAAGATATCAAGGATCTTTTCTAGGCGTACTTTGGTCTGTCTTAAAACCGTTGATGCTTTTTGCCGTCATGTACATGGTTTTCGTCCGATTCCTACGTTTTTCGGACGGTACTCCTACATTTGCGATTTCACTTCTGTGCGGTACATGCTTGTGGTCATTCTTTTCTGAAGCGACCACTATGGGAATGCAGTCAATAGTTAATCGTGGCGATTTACTTCGCAAGGTTCATTTCCCGAGCTATATCATCGTTGCCGCAACAACCATGGGATCTATGATTTCCCTTGGAATAAACTTGCTTGTGGTTGTTATCTTCGGTTTCTTCTCGCACGCCCATTACACATGGTATATGCTGCTAGTTCCTCTGAACGTACTGCAGCTTTATGCGCTGGCCCTCGCCATTTCGTTGCTTCTCGGCACGTTGTATGTATATTTTCGAGATGTGTCCCATATATGGGATGTCGTTTTACAAGCAATGTTTTATGCGATTCCTGTAATTTATCCACTTTCTATGGTTTCACAGTACTTCCCCGCTGTGTCCAAAATTATGTTACTCAATCCAATAGCGCAGGCCATCATGGATGTCCGTCACAATCTGTTATCTCCAGAGGACATTCCAACTGTATGGACATGGGTGGGTGACCCCATTCTTTCCCTTATCCCGTATGCTCTGACGGCATTATTGCTCTGGCTTGGTGTACATGTTTTCCGAAAGAATAGCAGCAAATTCGCGGAGGTACTCTAGTGACTACAGTTGAAACCCCGATTGTCCTGTCGAACGATGAAGAGAATCCCCTCGCGCTATCTGTTTCTCACGTTGCAAAATCGTTCCGTCTGCCAACAGAACAGGCAAGTGGCCTAAAACAAGCCTTCCTGAACTGGACCAAAGGCATCAAAGGATACCGTGAACAGCAAGTGCTGCGCGATATTTCTTTCGAAGTACGAAAAGGTGATTTCTTTGGTATCGTCGGACGAAACGGCTCTGGAAAATCAACCCTCCTCAAGATTATTTCAGGTATCTATACACCCGAAAAAGGCAACGTTGTGATAAATGGAACTCTAGTCCCGTTTATCGAATTAGGTGTCGGTTTTAATCCAGAATTAACGGGTAGAGAAAATGTGTACCTCAATGGCGCACTCCTCGGTTTCTCTCGCGACCAAGTCGACGCAATGTATGACGATATCGTTGAATTTGCTGAGCTTGGTGAATTCATGGATCAGAAACTTAAAAACTATTCTAGCGGCATGCAGGTGCGTCTTGCTTTCTCTGTGGCTATCAAGGCGCGCGGAGACATTCTAGTTCTAGATGAAGTACTTGCGGTTGGAGACGAGGCTTTCCAGAAGAAGTGCGATAGGTTCTTTAAGCAGGTCAAAACCGATCCAAGCAAGACAGTTATACTTGTCACGCATAGCATGGATGCCGTCAAGAAGTATTGCAATAAGGCAATTCTCATTAAAGACGGTGAAATTATTGCCTCTGGTGACCCACATAATGTCGCAGATCAGTATTCGCTCGAGAATGCACATGAACTCAACTATTACAAGACAAAGAACGACTCGAGCAAGGAGCATCGCTATCCCAATGGTCTGAACCAGCGCGTTCCCGTGCTTCGAATAACTCCTGTCAGCCCTAAAATCGTCGATGGGGAATCTCCCTTTGTTTTTGACGTTGAATATGAATACGCCATTAGTGATCGACAGGGATATCTGGGGCTAATTCTGCAAGATGCACGACGCGGTGGCCAAATTTATGACGTCGATACTCAAAGCGAATATTTCGGTCTCCCAATTGAAAAAGGGCACCATAAAGTCCGGTTTTCCATTCCAATGGAGCAATTCAATAACGGGGAGTTCCGCATTTTCGCCACCATCCGTTCTGAGTCAGAGGAATCAGAACGGCCAGATTACGTCGCTTTCACCAACGATGATTTCTGCTGCTATTTTGCAGTGCGCAATGATAGAAACAGCGAAAACGGTATCCTCAGTGACCGCGCGTTGACTTTTAATCGCATCGACTAGTCAAGTTTTACGAGAAGGACGACTTTCAAAAAATTGACAGGTCTTTAGAAAGCGACAGCGAGTCATTGCTGTAAGTAATTATGACCAGATAAATAACTGCAGCAACCTGTCTAGGTCGTGGTACGTATTATCAATACACACAGAGAGAGCAAACTACTATGAAAATTCAAGATGAGTCATCGGTAAAACGTCTTGGGATTTTCTTCTTCTACGATGCAGAAGGCGTGGTAGATGACTACATCCCTACATTGCTGAATGGTTTCAGACCCTATCTTTCTGAAATACTATCGTCTGCAATGGAAAATTGAACGAGGCAGGAGAAAAAATTCTTTCCTCGTATACAAATAACCTGATTGTTCGCCCAAATGAGGGCTTCGATGTTTGGGCTTATAAAACTGCAATGGAATCTTACGGTTGGGAAAAACTCGTATCTTTCGATGAAGTTGTGCTGTTCAACGCCACCATCATGGGTCCTGTCTATCCGTTCTCTGAAATGTTTGAGACGATGGATCAGCGTGATTTGGACTTCTGGGGTATCACAAAGTTCCATAAAGTTCCACAGGACCATTCGGGCGCAGTCCCTTTGGATATCTACCAGAGCATATTCAATCCCACTTCCACGCATACCGTCGAAGCCTGATTGAGAGCAAGTCATTCCAAGACTATTGGGACAATATGCCTCCTATTAAAAGCTACTATGATTCTGTTGGCCTCCATGAGTCATTGTTTACTAAACGTTTTGCTGACAAGGGATTTAAGTGGGACACCTACGTCAATACGGATGATTTAGAAGGCTTTACATACGGACCGATTACTTTTGCCGCGAAGACACTAGTCGCAGAAAAGCGTTGCCCTATTTTCAAACGTCGCTCATTCTTCCATGACTACATGGATACCATGAATCAGTCCGTAGGCAATGCCGCGTTGGACTTGTTTGAATTCCTACGTGATCATACTGACTTTGATGTTGATCTCATTTGGCAAAATGCACTGAGAACCATGAATCTCGCAGATCTTGTCAAAAACCTGCATCTTGATTTTGTTCTTCCCACAAATACTATCGCTCCCATTCCGACTAATAAGCGTATTGCTCTTATCATGCATTTGTACTATATGGATTTGCTCGATAAGACTCTGGAATACGCTAAATCCATGCCGGAAGGTTGCGATTTCATTTTCACCGTTGGCTCTGAGGAGAACGCTACGATTGTGCGAGAGCGTTGCAAAGATCTGCCCTATAACGTTGATGTGCGTGTTATTCAGAATCGCGGACGTGACGTCAGCGCATTATTGGTTGGAGCAGGCAAAGACTGCCTTCAATACGATTACGTATGCTTCGCACATGACAAAAAAGTTACCCAACTTTCTCCATACAGCATAGGTGATGGCTTCGCTTATAAGTGCTTCGAGAATGTATTAGGAAGTAAGGCTCTGGTCAGCAATATAATCAATCATTTCGAGAATGATCCGCATGCTGGCGTTCTTGCACCTGCGCCGCCGAACCATGCTGATTACTTTGGTAATTTCGCCAGTCTTTGGGGACCAAATTACGAAGGTACCAAAAAAATGCTTGAAAAAACACTACGGGTTAAGGTTCCACTGGATAAGGATAAAGAACCTATTGCTCCCATGGGAACGATGTTCTGGTTCCGTCCAAAAGCTTTGCAACAGTTCTTCGACATCGACTGGAAGTATGAGGACTTCCCTCCTGAGCCGAATAAAATCGACGGTTCCATGCTTCATTTTGTTGAACGAGCTTACGGTTATGTTCCTCAAGCTAACGGCTACTACACAGGCTATATCTATTCTGACCGTTTTGCGCGTATCGAGATCACTAACCTCTCTTATGATATCCAAAAGCTAGCCAATTGTGCCGCTCCCTATCTTGATGCGACTTTACTTGGAACGTGTACAAATGTACCCCGTGGCTTCTCTTTAAGAGCTGCCATTCTTCTATGGTTCAAGCGTATGCTGGTAAAAGTGCCCTTTGCCTATCATTGCGGTGCAAAATTCATGAACTTGTATAGACATATCCGTCACCCGCGCACATACAAAACCCGATATGGAAACGCCAACAGCCATCTGAAGAAAGACCGTACATGACAGACAATAGTCTCACCGCTAAGAAAGCTGAGGACGTAGCCCAGCAGAGCAAGAAAAAACGTCCACGACTTTTCTATTTGGATTTGGTGCGTGCGCTAGCTGCAATCCTTATTGTTATCACGCATTTCAACAATCCTTATATGCTCGGCCATCCAGTTTTCATGTATGAACCATTTGGCATTTATGTAGGCAGTCTAGGTGTATCGCTGTTCCTCATCATTTCAGGAGCAGCGCTTATGTACACATATGGCGAATCCGACAAACTAGACTGCAGGCATTTCTATTACAAGCGCTTCATTGGAATCTATCCAATGTTCTGGATTGCATTTATCCTTGCGAATGCTTTTCTCTTCCTTCGTAACGGAGGACACGTACTTGCTTCCGCACCGAAATGGTCATTAATCTTTTCGGTACTTGGCATCGATGGCATGGTCGCGAACACCTCGTTCCCGACTTTTTATACGCTAGGTGAATGGTTTTTAGGGTTCATCCTCATCTATTATGCGCTATTCCCTCTGTTGCGCTGTGGAGTTAAGAAGCACCCGATTATAACAGTCATTATCGCTCTTGCACTTTATGCAGCTACTTTGATCCTTCAGCCAACAATATTTGGTTTGCCTTCGGATCTGCTCATGACTACGCGACTGCCAGAATTACTGTTCGGCATGTATTTCATCCAGTACATACAAAAAGTACCAACGGTCGCAGGAGCTGGAGCTCTTCTAGTGCTTATCATACAAGAGCTTCATCCTTTGCTAAAAGGTTCTTTTGCCGTGACTGTAGTAGGAATCGGTGCATTCCTAGTCATCGTTTATGCAGCAAAATGGCTTGATGTGCAACCCGTACGTGTACCAGTAAAGTCCATCGCGAAATACTCGTATCCAATTTTCCTGGTACATCACGTCTTGATTGCCCAAGTCTTCACAATCGTTGATTGCACCGCTCTGTCACCTTTTGACGGATATCTACTTTTCTTTGCAGATTTCTTAATAATCATGGCATTAGCAGTTGGACTCTTTAAACTTGAGAAAGCGACAGTCCAATACGTGCGTTCGATGTTCGCAACAGGAAACAGAAGATGACTTTATTCTAAATTGTCCTCGTCTGTTTCCTTGATTATATATATAGGCCTATGTTTTACTTCAGTGTAGGTTTTGGCCAGATATTCTCCCACGATGCCGATGCAAAAAAGTTGCAACCCACCGATCAGGAGAATAATGCTAATCATGCTTGGCCATCCTGCAACAGGATCGCCAAAGAGTAATGCCCTCAGGACAACAATAATGATGCCTATGAATGCAGCATCACAGCAGAAAACACCTAAAAATGAAGCAAAGGCAAGAGGAACCGTTGAAAAACCTGCAATACCCTCAATGGAATATCTAAACAATGACCAGAAATTCCATTTGGTCTTTCCAGCAACTCGTTCTATATTCTTATAGGAAATCCAATGAGTCTTAAAGCCAACCCACGAAAAAATACCCTTAGAAAAACGATTATATTCAGTTAAATCAAGAATAGCATCAACAAATTTTCTTGTCATAAAACGGAAATCTCGAGCACCGTCCATAATCTCCGTATCAGACAATTTATTAATGATTTATAGAATAATTTAGCAAAAAGACTGCGGACTAAAGGCTCGCCCTTACGTGTTTCTCTGCGCGTAGCGACACAATCGTATTCTTTATTTTCTATAAGGAATCTCAACATTTCAGGCATAAGAGACGGAGGATCCTGCAGATCCGCATCCAATGTTGCTACATAATCGCCTTCAGCATTTTTCAAGCCAGCATACAAGCCAGCTTCCTTACCGAAATTACGGGAGAAAGAGATAAACCGAACACGATCATCCTTCTTCCGCAATTTTCGGAGTTCCTTGACAGTTCCATCGGATGAGCCATCATCGATAAAGATAAACTCAGCCTCGGCTTGATATTCTTTACGCAGAATATCGGAGACATGACAAGCTTCTTTATAAAAAATCGGCAACGACTCTTCTTCGTTGTAGCAGGGAACAACAAAACTGACAAGCATCACGCATAATCCTTATTAATACTTTTAACCCGGAACATGGCCACATGAATAAGTCAAAAATTGACTATTACAAAATCATCCTTCTGTACAACACTCCCTTTAGCTGGCCAATGAGGCATCGAACGTCCCACCTCCGTCGCTTTTTCAATCTGCTCGGTAGAAGCTTGTGCAAAATTTGTTCCCGTAATATTTAAGAAATTCGTCTTAACAAACGTTCCTTGTTCGGGGGAAACGGTCACTTCAAACAAAGATCGTCCCACCAAACCCAACTGGTCCGAGGTATAGCAGTCTTTATTACAAGCGGACTTATGATAATTCAGGAATACTAGAGACACCTCAGACTGATCGTCGATATTCAGCTCATCGATTCGCGTTCTAATCTCCTGCGCCAGTTCCATATCCTGCTGATGATTGGTGGCTTCCGTATAAAAGATACGATTCACGATGAGTGCTTGACTCCATCCAATTGCCAGCACCGAGAAGATCGCAAGCCACTTTACACAACGTTCCTTAGTGAATGAAACAGATGCCCATACCGCCAAGAAAGATAACACAAATGAGAATGCCAACGGATACGACATCTCAGTCCGAGTGGAAGGATTGCCTCCTAAAACAACGCTCATCATCATCGGAGAGGCGCACACACACAATGCGACAATGAACATCAAAACATCAGCATGTTTTCGGGATACAGCAATCCCCATCACTGCCAAGAAAATACCCAGCACAATTGGAACGCAACGGAATAATATATCCCCTCTCCTGAATACAACGTCACAGCATGGCTCAAAATAGCATGCGCAATTTCGTGAATAGATCCCTTACCCCAACTTGATTGATCACTAATGTATGCGTTTGTCGTCACATGATACATCTTCATTGCAGCAGCATTAGCGACTTTGTAGAAAGCATAAGCAAAAACAAAAATACCAGCAGCGACAAAAATGAAAACAAAACGACGTAATAAATCATGCTCACGGTCATCCCAAAAAAGCACGAGAAAAACCATGCAACCCCAGTGATAAACACAGTTACCATCGCCAAGTACAAGGTAAATGCAGCAAAAGCCGTCAGACACGACAATACTGCAACCCACCATTTTTTGCTAAACCAACTGTTTAGCAGCAGCATCAAGGAACATGCTACAAGTCCCAGTGCGATGCCAATCTCTGCCCCTGTTAGAGTAAAACCTACCATCTCCGCCAAAATAGGCGATGCGACAAATGGCACTGTAAAGAAAGCCGGATGGAACTTGCCTTTAAGATTTGAGGCCCCCGCAAGCAAGTAGGCCCATAACAGCGCTGCCAGTAGAAGACACATGGCCGTCAAAAAAGAAGCAACCGCATTGTTATACCAATACAGTCCCAATACCTTCTTTAAAGCGAGAAGGCCGAAACGCTCAAGCCCTACCCAAGACCTATACAGATTCTCCGGCACCTGCATCATGGCCTCCGTGTCGATGGAATACGAGTTACCAAACATCTTCAATTCGTATCCCATAAACAGGAAAAACACACTCAGCACCATGTCCCAAGGATTTCCTTGCAGGTACTTCATAAAACCTCTGAGAGAATATTTGTCTCTCAGAGGAATGGAAGGTCTCTTCACTTCAGAAACGCTGACCGTCTCTGAATCTTCAATACTAGAAGTTTCGACACTTATAGCTTCAACACTTGCCATTATTATTTTAGCTAGTTCCAATCACACCTATTGCGGTTCAGTTACCTAGAATCTGCCGAATTTTAGTCGCGTCGCCCCACACACCCGGAGAGTCATACGGTCGATCCGGGAATGCGCCGTACTCAAGCTTAATGTTGAGGCCATTCTCCTTGATGTAACGTTCCACTCGTTCAGCCAAAGTAAGTGGCTCACCTGTGCAGCAATTGATAATCCCGTTAACCTGATCCTGAGAAACAACAGCACTAATCTGACGTGCAAGCTCATCCACATCAATGAAATCGTACTTGTTCTTTCCTGTAGTAAACGGGAATGTTGGCTTACCCTCATTAGCGGCCTGAAGCAGTTTTGAAAAAATGGAACTTCCATGTGCATCGTCGCCGACAATATAATACGCACGAATCCACTGAACCGTCGCATCTTTTTCCTTAGCAAGCATTAGAGTCGCCTCTCGGAGAGCGTTCTTAGCGATGCCATACATAGATGCCGGATGGCAGGGAGTACTTTCATCAATGGCGCCCTCCCAGTAGCCGACTTCGTGCATCGTGCCCATGACCGCAATCTGCTTTAGCCCCGCATCCAGCATGGTCTTAATGAACCTGTAGTGGCTGGAAAGATCTCCCATATGATTGTCTGAATTGTGCTTAAAACCGTCACGCCAAGCCATGTGCAAGCACACATCAGGAGAACCAAGTTCCTCAAACAGCGAATCATTTGGTTCAAAAATGTTTGCCTGAATCTTTGTTGCCCTGTCGTCAATACCATCAACTCGGAGGTCAGAAGCTACAACTTCCAGTCCGGAATCCAATAATGCCTTCACCACATGGCGGCCGATGTATCCGCCAGCACCCGTAACCAAAATTTTCTTAGCCATAAACACCGAGTTTACCAGCAGCAGTTCCCCTACACCAAGGCGTGAAAAGACCCAACGGAAATTTCACGTTTCACTCGGCTTTCGTACGTGTTGGCAGCTACTATTAAGTGTATGGCTGAAGAGACGTTTACTCCTAAGAACATCATCGTGACCGGTGGCTGTGGTTTCATCGGGTCGAATTTCGTGCATTATGTGGTCGACAACCATCCGCATGTGCACGTGACCGTGTTGGACGCTTTGACCTACGCGGGCAACATCGAGAACATTGCGGGCCTTCCCGAGGATCGTGTCGAGTTCGTACACGGCAACATCTGCGACGCGGAACTGCTCGACAGGATTGTGCCGGGCCACGACGCGATCGTGCATTATGCGGCCGAGTCCCACAACGACAATTCGATCGCGGATCCGGAACCGTTCCTGAAGACGAACGTAGAGGGCACGTTCCGCCTGCTCGAGGCCGTGCGCAAGTATGGCATCCGCTACCACCACGTGAGCACGGACGAGGTGTATGGCGACCTCGCTTTGGATGATCCGGCCAAGTTCACGGAGTCCACCCCGTACCATCCGTCCAGCCCATACTCGAGTACGAAGCCGCGTCCGACATGCTGGTGCGCGCGTGGACCCGCACGTACGGCCTGAGGACCACGATTTCCAACTGCAGCAACAATTACGGTCCGTACCAGCATGTGGAGAAGTTCATTCCCCGCCAGATCACGAACATCCTCGAGGGCGAGAGGCCGAAGCTGTACGGCAGGGGCGAGAACGTGCGCGACTGGATCCACACTGAGGACCATTCCAGCGGTGTGTGGACGATCCTGACCAAAGGCAGGATCGGCGAGACCTACCTGATCGGCGCGGACGGCGAGAAAAACAACATCACCGTGCTTCGCATGATCCTGAAGATGATGGGACAGGACGAGAACGCGTTCGACTGGGTGAAGGACCGTCCGGGCCATGACCGCCGTTACGCGATCGATTCCACGAAGCTCAGGACCGAACTGGGCTGGACGCCACGCACACGGACTTCGAGTCCGGCCTGAAGGCACCATCGACTGGTACACGGACAACCGCCAGTGGTGGGAGCCCGCCAAGGCCGCCACTGAAGCCAGGTACAAGCAGCAGGGCCAGTAAGACGCATACGAGAACGGTCACACCCCAAAGGGCGTGGTCCCATGATGATTCCCATCTACGGCAAAGGATTTACGAGGGTATGGATTTCGAGAAGGATTTGAGGGTCGAGGAGACGAACGTTCCGGGACTGCTGGTGTTCGACCTGCCGGTGCACGGCGACAACCGTGGCTGGTTCAAGGAGAACTGGCAGCGGGCGAAGATGACCGAGCTCGGCCTGCCGGATTTCGGTCCGGTGCAGAACAACATCAGCTTCAATGCGAAGAAGGGCGTGACGCGAGGCATCCACGCGGAACCGTGGGACAAGTACATCTCGATCGCCACGGGCTCCGTGTTCGGCGCGTGGGTGGACCTGCGCCCGGGCGAGTCGTTCGGTCAGGTGTTCACGACGCGTCTGGACCCGTCGAAGGCGATCTACGTGCCGCGTGGCGTGGGCAACAGCTTCCAGGCTTTGGAGGACGGCACCGCGTACACGTATCTCGTGAACGCGCATTGGAGCCTCGAGCAGAAGAAGACCTACACCTTCGTGAACCTCGCGGACCCGGAGCTGAACATCCAGTGGCCGATCCCGCTGGAGGAGTCCGAACGCAGCGAGGCCGACCTGAAGCACCCGATGCTGAGGGACGCGAAGCCGATGGCGCCTAAGCGCACAATGGTTTTTGGATGCAACGGCAAACTCGGCAAGGCAATCAGGCAATATGCCGAAGATCATCATCTCGAAGGTTTTGAATATCACGACACAGACACCTTCGACATCTCCGATGCGCATGCTTTTGAAAATGTGGATTGGGATTTGTACGGCACCATTATTAATGCCGCAGCTTTCACTGCCGTCGATGCTGCCGAAACAGCAGAGGGACGAAAAGCGGCATGGTTGACAAATGTTCAAGGCGTAAAGAACCTTGCTAAAGTCGCTACAGATCACAAAATCACCTTGGTTCATATTTCCAGTGATTACGTATTCGATGGCGAACTTGAATTCCACAAAGAAGACGAAGCTTCGCGCCACTGGGAGTCTACGGACAGACCAAGCCGCGGGTGATGCACTTGTGGAAAATGTCCCTCAGCATTATCTCTTGCGTTCTAGCTGGGTTATCGGTGAAGGGCGCAACTTTGTAACCCGCATGCTAGGTCTTGCGCAATCAGGCGAACCTGCAGAAGCGCCACGAGATCAATTCGGGCGTTTGACTTTCACCTTTGATATGGCAAATGCTATTTTCCATCTCCTGACGACCCATGCTGAATACGGTACTTATAACATGACTGGATCCGGCAAAGTTGCTAGCTGGTACGATATCGCAAAGATTGTTTACGAGACCGCAGAAGCTGATATATCTGCGCTTAAGGCAAATTCCGTCGAAGAATATGTTCAGAACACTCACGGTGCACTTCGCCCACGCAATTGTTCTCTGGATCTAAGCAAATTGGAATCCACCGGATATGCACCGGTTGACTGGGAAGAGGCTCTCCACGACTACCTCCAGAAGGAGATTGCAAAATGAAAGGCATCATTCTTGCTGGAGGATCCGGCACGAGGCTTTATCCTCTAACAACCGTCACTTCAAAGCAGCTTCTACCGGTTTATGACAAGCCGATGATCTATTACCCGCTCAGCGTGTTGATGATGGCTGGAATTCGTGACATTTTGATCATCAGCACTCCGAAAGATCTACCGAACTTTGAACGACTTTTGGGAGACGGTAGCCAGTATGGAGTCAATTTCAGTTACAAGGTTCAGCCGTCTCCGGATGGTCTGGCACAAGCTTTCATCATCGGAGAAGATTTTATCGGAGGCGAACCCTGCGCACTTGTTCTTGGAGATAATATCTTCTATGGAAATGGTCTTGGCAAAACCTTGAGAAGAGCCGCCTCCGTCAAACACGGCGCTACTGTTTTCGGGTATTACGTTGATGATCCTGAACGTTACGGTGTTGTCGAGTTCGACAGTAACCATAAAGCGATATCGATAGTAGAAAAGCCCGAACATCCTGCTAGCAATTATGCTGTTACGGGTCTTTATTTTTACGATGCACGAGTCAGCGAGTTCGCCAAGCAGGTAAAGCCTTCTCCTCGCGGAGAACTCGAAATTACTGATTTGAACAAGATGTATCTAGAAGATAATAGCTTAAACGTCCAAACCTTGGGACGAGGCTATGCTTGGCTTGATACGGGAACAATGGATTCTCTGTTTGAAGCTGGAGAATTCGTGCGAACAATTCAGCATGCTCAGGGTCTTCCGATTGCAGTCGCAGAAGAAATCGCATTTGAAAATGGCTGGATCTCAGCAGAGCAACTTATGGAAGCTGCAATAAAGTATGGGAAATCCCCATATGGAAAGCATCTTAAAGATGTCGCAGATCATAAAATTATATCCCGTCCAAACGATGATCCACAAATAACTGAATAATAATAAAAAATAGATCGCTGTTTCACGAAGCTTATGAAACAGCGATCTATTTTATCAGCCTAATAACTAGCCCAATGAGTCGTCAAACTCCAAAGGCATAGGTCTTAGTCTCTACTAACTTCCCATTTGACGTATACAACTCAAAGTGAGTCCAATATATCCCTTTACTAGGTTTTTCCCAAACAGCCCACTGACCGTTAAAACCGGCGACCCATTGTTGCTTGTTTACGTCGTATATCTTAATCTTGTAACGTCCTTGAGCATTATCAGAGGATACTCCCAGCAAAACATCTTTTGACTGCCATCCCGCGTAAGTAGCATTGATCCGCTTGCTGCCCGGAACATATGCAAATGCGATGGTCTTTTCACCAACACTTGTCTTGGAAGCCGCATCGCGCACTTCAAGATGCAACCAATATGTTCCAACATCATCAGACCAGCCGGCCCAATTTGCACTATTCCAATTGGCGATGGTCTTCCATTTGCCCGTATTAACATTGTACGACTGCCACTTGTATTCAAGATCAGCGTACGGAGCATTCACAGATGCTCCAACTGCGATATCTTCATCTCTTACGACCCATAGCAGATTAATTAAGGATTCATACTCCTTATTCCCAAACGCATTCATATCCACATTGCCGCTGATACCGTCCACCTTGCCGGAGCTGGTGTATTGCCATCCGCGACTGTTGGTCGGGAATGAGTCGAATCCCATGCGAGCGCCGTACTGCGCCACCACGTGGTTTTGGCGTAAATGTCGGCATGTTTCAGCGGTCCTTGCAGGTAGCTGGTGTACGAGTAAACGCCAAGATTCTTGTATCCGGCGGACTGTAGTGCGCTGTACCAATTGTGACGATATTGTTGTACACGTTCG
>ENA-OQIC01000219-OQIC01000219.1-human-gut-metagenome-genome-assembly--contig:-NODE-219-length-26940-cov-2.191996_pt1 | contig 26940 bp, 38 predicted proteins | sample MGYA00242572_ERZ504736 | MGnify/ENA primary metagenome ERZ504736 (study PRJEB26092, sample SAMD00036201) | human gut metagenome | host: Homo sapiens | study: EMG produced TPA metagenomics assembly of...
CAGCGTCTGATCCATCTGCTCATCAGATTCCTCTGTCATCCTCTTTGCAAACAACACCTATCCCGACCACCATCAGCGGATCTTCCAGGATACGGAAGCTTGCATCATAATCCTTCATGTACTGGACAATGGATTCCTCATGTGCAGCAACTGCATCTACATATCCTTTTCCCAGAAAGGTATAGATCAGTTCCCTGTGCCCAAGACTGATCAGATTTCCCAGTTTGGGAATTCTCTCATCTGTCCGGTTCAGAAAGATACTTTCCGGTTTGGTTGTGGACTGGACGGCAAGGTTCTTTCCCTCCAGATCACTTAGTTTATAGATATCACTGCTCTCATTTACAGCAACTACCTGGCGGCTTGCTATGTAGGGTCCTGCCCAGCGGTAATCGTCAAGGCGTCCTTCCATGGAAAAACAGCCATAATACAGTCGATCTCTCCGCTTTCTACCAGTTCTTTTTTCTTCTCCCAGTTGATCTGGACAACATCCACCTGATACCCCATCCTTCTGAAAGCTTCTGTAGCCAATTCCACATCAATTCCTGTGGGGATTCCATCTTCATTCAGATAATTGTATGGCGGATAACTGTCACTGCCCAGGGTGATAACGGGCTTTTCTCTTTCTTTTTTAGTAACATCTGCATTTTTGCACCCTGCCAGGGCAGTTGCTAAAATTCCCACAAGCAGAATGCCTGCAATCACTCTTTTTCCTTTCATCTTTTCTCCATTCCTGCTGTTCTTCTCTATTTTCCCTCAAATTTAACCGAATCAGGTAAGTCCCCTGCGGAGGTTGCGAATATCCGCTTGAAGACAAAAAAGTTCCTTGTAAAAAATTTTACAGGAACTTTTTCCATAATGCCCATTTAACATTTACCTTTTTTATTACTGAGGCATGATGCAACCGGCTGGCATGGCCAGATTTCAATCTGACTTTAGCTCCTTCTGGCTTTGCGCCCCGGCTTTTCAACCGGTTTGCCAATAAATGCCATAAAAAATTATTTTTATTATAGCACTCATACTATATCATGTCTATAAGAAAATATGTTACTGTTCACAGCAACACGCTTCGCGGGATATTGCCAGTGAACAGTAACGAAAATATACCTCTTAACATACAAATCCAGCTTCCCATCAAAACTTAAGAGAAATTTACCGGAATGAAACTCCTTCATCAACCGGCCATGATTTTCTAAGTGCCCATAGGAGATCAGAAAATTCGCAAGCCATCCGGCCGGTACAGCAAGCCAGACAAATGCAATTCCATAACGCGGTGCAAAAATCAAGCAACTGACAGCCGAATGGCAAGGTTTACCATATTGGCAATGAGAAACGGCCGCATAATTCCAAGTCCACGAAGAACTCCATCTGTTGCCATCTTAATACCCATAAAAATAAAGAAATATCCCAGCCATTTCATATAATCCCCGGACACCTGATATGCCAGAGCGGTTCCATCTTTTCCAAGGAATAAGGAAGAAATTGGGGTGTGCAGTGTTTCAATGACTATGAAAGCAAGGACTGCGAAACACAGATCTAACACCAGTGCAGCGTGATATCCTTTTTTAATACGTTCAATTTTCTTTGCTCCAAGATTCTGGGAAACATAGGGCGAAACCGCATTTCCAATGGATACAAATATCAGTGAAAAAACATTCTCTACTCTCATGGTTGCCGCATAACCTGCCAGCGCCTGTGTACCGAAGGGATTTACAACCGCCTGTACGATCATCATACCAATTGACACTGTGGATTGCTGAAGAACCGATGGTACTGCAATACGAAGCATGGAATGTAACTCCTGCCTGTCAAACCAGTTAAAGCGGCTTTTATATCGACGCATCCGGTTAAAGAAAATCAAAAGCGAAAACACTGCGGAAATCCCCTGCGCAATGAGAGTTGCAAGGGCGGCACCGAACACACCCAGCCCTAAACCTGCCACCATCCAAAGATCCATAACAATATTCAAAACAGAAGAAAATATCAAAAGGCCCAGCGGAATCTTCGATTCACCGATGGAATTGAACATCGTTGAAAGGATATTGTACATAAACAGAAAGGGAAATCCCACAAAATAAACACGCAGATACAGTACCGCTTCATCCAGTATGTCAGCAGGTGTTTGTAATAAACTCATCATAAAATGAGAAAAAACAAAGCCAAAAACCCCCAGAAGTATACTCAGAATCAGAAAACTGATCAACGATGTTGACACAATTGTTTTCATTTTGCTATAATTCTGAGCTCCAAAATAGCGGCTCACAAGTACACCTGCTCCTACACCGGCTCCCAAAGCCACACAGATGAAAACATTGGTCAAAGCGGCACAGGCTCCAACTGCCGCAAGTGCAGAGGATCCCACAAACTGACCTACGATAATGGAATCAGCCATATTATATACTTGTTGAAAGAAGCTGCCCAGAATCATAGGCATTGCAAAAACAGTCAGTGCTTTAAGAGGGGCATCTGTGATTAAATATTCATCTTTTGACATTCTCATTTTCCTCCATCAATTCCTGCTTTTTATCCGAAATCACGATTGTATTTTCAAAATGTAAGTTTAAGATTTCGTTACGCAACAATTATATGTAGTTACAGCAAATAAGTCAAGCTGCTGTTTACTTTTAGTAATATAAATGATATGATATTTGATATTGAAAAAGCTGCTATCAGATGGATATTATTTTATATTATTTTACAGGAGGGAACTTATGTACCTGGACGGTTTAGATGAGCTGGATCAGAAGATTATCCGGCTGCTTATAGAAAACGCACGTATCTCTTACTCTGATATCGGTGAAGAAACCGGTATTTCCAGAGTGGCAGTAAAAGCCCGTATCCAGGCTTTGGAGAAAAGAGGCGTAATCGAAGAATATACAACAATTATTAATCCGCAAAAAATCAGTGGGGCTGTATCATGCTATTTTGAAATTGAAACAAAACCGGAGTACCTGGCGCAGGTGACAGATATATTGTACAAAATGATACAGTCTCACAGATTTACCGTGTCACAGGAAGAGACAGGCTTCATGTACATGCCGTTGCTTCATCAGGTGATGAAATGGAATACTTCCTGCACAATGTCATTGATACACTGCCTGGCATTATCAGCTGCAGTTGCAATATGATCTTATCACGCATTAAAGATATTAAAGGATTACGGCTATAAAAGAAAAAATAAACTCTCCGAATAATTTCCGCTATTTTCCCCTAAATGTAAAAGTTCTAATCAATGTTGTCAAATTACATATAACTGTTGTCAAAGAGGCAGAGCCGGTAACCAGCCAGCTATGAGCTGCGATTACCCGACTAAGGGAACGCCGCAGGGCGGCATCCTATACAATATCGTACTGAATGAATTGGACTGGTGGGTGGCCTTCCAATGGGAGAACATGCCCACTCACTACGAGTACAAAACCAGACAGAATTTCTCATGTGCCATAAAGTAACACAAAAAACAACAGACAGCCGCCACAATTCCGTAATGATTGATGCTTGACAGTCTCCTTCAAGTTCACTATAATAATAAACGCAAAATTTTAGTGGACTTTTCCGGATTCGGTCATCTTTTTGCCACACAGCTATCTTGTGATAGTTGTGTGGCTTTTTTGTTGCCTGTATCTCGGAAGTATTAGCAGAATGGAGGACTATATCTGTATGGAAAAAAAATTTTTTGTCTCTTATCAAGATGCACCGTAGTGTACGGGCTTATAAATCGGAACCTGTCCTTTCCAAGGCTTTGGACGTTGTACTGGAAGCAGGGACTTACGCTCCTACCGGCGGAAGACATCAATCTCCAACCATCATTGCAATTATAGACTCCAAATATAGGCGGGCGATTGCATTCTTCGGTGCGTATTTTAAGGTGCAGCAGTTGGTCGTTATGACAGTAAACGGCTTGATTCAGGCTGTTTGCCTATTATGCGGTTTAACTACGGTGCGGGAAACAGAGATAGGCTGCACTCCGCTTTCCGATACGGAACCGCTTTGGTCTCCGGTATGATGATACTGGGAACATTGACCGTCAACTTCTTTCCGGCGCAGCTTTTGGAATTATTTACAGCGTCGGAAGCCATGCGCTCCTTTGGAATATCCGCTATGCGAATTATGGCGGCAAGCTATCTGTTTTGCGGTCTCTCTACCATGATTTCCACCTATTTTCAGGCGACAGAAAAAGTAGGTTCCAGCATAGCGATTCAATTATGCAGACAACTGCTTTTCCTTGTTCCTGCCTTATGGTGTCTGGACAAATTATTCCAACTGAACGGAATCTGGCTTGCATTTCCTGTTGCGGAAACCGCCACTATGCTCATTGCTCTCGTAATAATGGCATGCATCGCCACAAAAATATCTTATAACATGTTCCTAGTACATCGTTTTCGAAATAACTATACCACTCACTTGTCTGCAAATCCGAGTGCACAGGTCTAAAAGCCTCAGCGTAGCCCGCTACGCCTGCGTTTTTTAGACCTGCACACTCGAATCCGCATCCTACGCGATTGGTATAGTTATTTACGAAACGATGTACTAGGAGGTGTTCGTATGGCCACTTCAAGTATTACTCATAATTTTGTCATATCCAATCCAAACAGCGTAAAACGTTTCATTGCAGCGATTGACGAAGCCGACCGTGACCGCACACCAAAGCAGACACTTCCCGGACGTCAGTTGACAAACCCACAAGAAATCTTAGCTTTAATGTCAAAAAGGAAAAAACAAACTCTTGAATATTAAAATTCTTCAATAAAAAATCCTCTAAGACAATAGGTATTTCACTATTTCTTAGAGGATATTTCTTTACTTTAAATGGTATCTGGTAATATTTTTCCAATTTTCCGGGAAACCCATTTTATTCAATAATTCAACTTCACTTATATGCTCTACTTCTCTGTTTACTCGGTCAATCTCTTTTATGAGCTTTCTTTTAAATTCCAGAAAATCTTTTCCAGGTAATAGATATCTAAAAGCAATCACCACAGCAAACAAATCTTGTTTTCCTTTTTCGTACTGATTACCGCTCTGTGGTAATGAAAGTTTTTTATGAAGCGGTGTATCCGCAATAGCATCTACTGTTCTGTATGTAAACAGTCGTTCCCCATGGGCACATACATTCCTATACTTAGTGAGAACAGATAGAAACTGCTCCATCTGATGCTGATTCAAAGGTTCAAAGTTTTTTGATACTTTTGATTTTAAGGACTGCGGAAACACTCGGAACATTTTTGATAAGTTTCCAAACGTAAGTACATTTGCCAAAACCCATAATGGAATTTCACCATATGTCTTGCGGTAATAGTTGATATATGTATAATCTGTGGTCGTTGTTGCTCGTTTCAAGGTCGCTATCAACTTTACGATTGTTGCATGATTTCTTTTTGTATTATTATAATTATTAGCGTCCAGGTACTGCTTCTGCTCTGCTCCATACATTTCAGTAAAATAGTATGACATCAAAGAACGCATCTGTCGCTCAATCTGCAGTAAATATTTAAAGAACAACTCTCTAAGCTCTGCATCAAACTTATACAGACTGACTATTTCTTCAAAACTTGTTCCTGCTTTATATTTTTTTGTGTTTGATATTCTAAAAAGATGTTTATATCCTCCCATAAGAGGAAAATATCCTATTTGGCGTAACATCTCTTCCGCATATTCTCTGTCTTTTATTTTTATTCCCTTTTCATCACTGATCCAGGAAACCTGGTCACTAAAAGAAGAGAATTTTTTCGGTGTCTGCATCTCATTTCTCCTTAAAACAAAAGAGGGAGAGACCCGCAGGCTCTCCCCCGCCTGTAGGCTTCTCAAGTTTCTACAGAACGATCACTGAGCTTAGTATACGTCATTTTAAATGTCCTGTCAATATGTCAAAACATTCTCAGCCATATCCGCTCAGAAGTATTCTATGCTATTTTTTCTTCTTTATTCTGTTTTTCTTCCTCCAACTCCCGGAGGACTTCTTCGCCGTACTTATCAATCATCCGTACCAGAAAATCAATACACGGGAGTTTGACAGTTAAATATAAGAAAAAATGCTCGCAGGCCTTATGGTACCTGCTATTTTACGTCAGCTTTTCTGTTTTGTTTTATAGTATTTTTTTATTACCGGCTTCAGCTCGATAAAACCTGCCATAAATTAAGAGAGAAACATAAATTCAAATATACCTTTGTTGATGCCATGTTGTTTTCTCCTATCTTCCCACCAGCTTTAAGAATTTCTTATCATTCATCTGCTCATTCGTAACATACTCCCCATCACAAAATAGTGCATAAGTCGTGATTGGCGTTGGTACATTCTGAGCATCCTTCCTATTTTCAATCTTCACAGCTTTGAGTGGAATACCATTCTTCTGAGCGGTTTCTTCCAAGATTGGTACATACTTTGCATTAAAAGGACATTGGTTTGTATAATAAAGAACATAGCCGCTTTCATTTATATGATGGTGTTTTGCACATTCCTTGAACACCGGTGGCTCAGTTTTCTCTTCAAACGGCAGATACCATAGCTGGATTCCATTATCAGCCTCATCACAAGCTTTAAATCCTTTATATTTTAGAAACTTCGAATCGACCAGAAATGGCTTTTTCCTTGCTGCTGCAAGAATACATAGGCCTTTCTTCCCCTTTTCTTTGCTGTCCTCAATACACTCGGAAAGTAAGTCACTTGAATATCCATGGCCTTTGAAAGATCCGGACACCCACAAACAATTAATATACATATAACCAGGTGCTTCGATTGGATTCCATGCACACTCCGCAGGTATGTACTCAATAAAGCACTTGCCGCGTTCTACGCTCTTAAGAAACACAAGACCTTCATCAAATCTATCCGCAAGCCATGCCTTTTTGATGATACCTGAATATCTTTATTGTTGGAAATGGCGCAGCAAATGTGCTCCTTTTCAAGATTTTCTTTCGTAACTCTAATATATTCCATACCTTTAAGCCCTCCTTATCGGATGCCTGACCACAGTCTTGCGTTTCTCCGGTGCCACCCTCCGTGCATCACTCAAATAAATTTCGTGGTGCATTCTCTGATCAGTAATATCCAGTGCATATCCTTGTTCTTCCATAAATCTGTGCATCTCATCTACTGTAGCAGGCTCATCGTCATACGATCCGATATGCATACACTGTACACACAGACCTTCATCATACGAAAAGAACTCAACTTTGGAGAAATCCTGTTTCTTTTTCTCTGTAGCTTTTCTGACTGCCCAGTCAAAATCTTCCCTGCTAACAAAATCAGGCAAGCGAATAACAGAAATCCACTTGAATTCTTCCTTGCGCGCATAATCGATTCCTGACACGCCTTCTTGCCACCAGAATCCCTCTAATGGCGGCACCACATAATCGAAATATCCGTCAATCTGATGGTCTTCCTTTTTACTCATTTTTATCGTAAATGCAATTCCATACAAAAGTCCAATAGACTGCTTATATTCTCCATCTGCATCATTTGGATTACCGCTTCCCCTCACCGCTATATAATTCATTTTCGGGACTCTGACAATAGACGGTGTTCCCTTCGGCATGTAAAACTCTTTGTATTCCTTTTTATAATCAAACGTCATTTTCCTAATCCTCCATAGCTTTTTAATGTTTCTTCCGCATTCCTGCGGATAATGTCCCGTGCTTCTTTCGGCTCAAGCACCTCAGCCTTTGCTCCAAATGTCATGAGCCATGTCACAAGGTTTTCCATATCTGTATAATCCGCCGAAAAAAGCAGCCTTCCATCATCCGTCCTGGTAAAGCAATGCGGTCCAAATTCTTCAACCAACCGCCACTTTACATCCGGGGCGAAAAGGACTTTTACCTTTATCCCGCCCGGAAATATCTTCTCATTTGACAAATTCGGCATTGGTACATTTCTGCACATAAAAAACTGCTCCGATTCTGTAACGCAATCCATACGGTTCAACTTAAACAATCTGTAATCTTCACGTTCTAAACACCACCCCCATACATACCAGCTTGACCACCTAAAAACCAGATAATACGGTTCTATCCTTCGGTTGCCGTCTCCAGATGGAGCATAATACTTAAACTGTATAGTATGCCTGTTTTCTATTGCATTTTGGATTACTTCGATTTTCGGAACAAGAGAGCCTTTATACCATGAAGACAAATCAATCAACATAGAGTCTCTTTCACTGATAAACTCTGATGATCCGGTCTGGATTTTCTCCATCAACTGACCGTAGTATCGGTTTCCACTCACACTGTCAAGACTTCTCAGCCCCGCAAGGATCATCTGCATATCTTTGGATGTCAGAATCGTCCTATCCATACGATATCCATCCATAATACTAATACCACCACCGGTCCCCTGTGCCGTCCTTATTGGAATGCCTGCTTTGCAAAGGTCTTCAATATCCCGGTTTATTGTCCTGCGGGATACCTCAAATTTTTCTGCCAGTTCAGGAGCCGTTGTCTTTTCTTCCTGCAGTAAGATTGACAATATCCCAATAAGCCTATCTGTCTTCATAGTTTCCACACTCCATACATATCATATCTAACACAACACGACAACTATATGTCATGTTTATTATATCCACGAAAAATTTTTCTGTAAACAAAAAGCCTGCAAACATAAGGTTTTATTCCCAATGTCTGAAGACTCAATAGCATTAGTTAAATTTTCTCCCTCTCGGTTCTCAACCAATGCATTCCAAGCCATCAGATAAACCTTTATCAATGTTTCTTATTTCATTGACGCTCTTTCCGCTGGTGCTTTGTCCGAAATTGAACGAATACTCACCATTACTGTAATTCCGTACAGGCTTATCCCTCGCCTGACCGAAACCAAGCAAACTTTTTATACCCATCTGCTATCTCTTTCTTTTTGTTCCTATCTGTGATAAAAACGATTCCATAGATATCGAAAAAAGTTCATAAAATTTTAGCAATTAAAGGCATTGGTTTTTTACTGTAAATTGCATATAATAAAAACACAGATAGAAATATCTGCGCAGCGGTTAGAGCGTCCAGTTAAAATGCTCGGTTAAAAGCGGTTAGATTGTCCAATTAAAACAATCGGTTAACAGCAATGGGTGGAGTAATCCACCCGCTACATCAGGTTGATCTGCTCACTCCTGCTGAAAGAAAAATCACAGAAAAAGAATATTGGGCACAACGCCGTGGACAGGAAAAGCTCGATGAACTGAATCAGAAAATGAAAGAAGATGGAATCACACCAAAGGAAACACGTTACCAGACAGAAAAACAATTTCTTCGTGACGCTATTGATGATGCTGCAAGCACCGCCCAATCACCAGAGGAATTTTCAAAAATCCTTGATGAAAAATATCACATCATCTTCAAGATCAGTCGAAACCGATACAGCTATCTTCACCCTGGCAGAAAAAAATATATCACTGGAAGGAATCTTGGAACCAGATACACAGAAGATTTTCTCTTGAAAGCATTTGAGGAAAACACGAAATCCCATAGAGAACAGAAAGAAGAAATTCTGGAACAGCAGTCTCCGAATACTTCCACAGATTTACCAACTGTTCCTTTCTCTGATACTTCTGCTATCTCTACACCATTCATTTTCATAAAATCAGATCTCCGGCTTGTCATAGATCTGCAAACCTGTATTAAAGCACAGCAAAGTGGAGCCTATGCTCAAAAAGTAAAGCTCACCAATTTGAAGCAGATGGCTCAGACTGTTGCCTACATACAGGAACATGGCTATGATTCTCTTGATGATTTCCATGTAGAACTCAATCAGGCATCAGACCAGACCAGTGCTCCCAGAAAATCTTTAAAAGATACTGAACAGCAACTTAAAGATGTGAATGAACAGATTGAAAAAGTAAAAGATTTATAGACTGTTATTTTTTATCGGCATTTGTCATTTCAAAATTCAGGTATTGAGGATTACTATTTGCCATGTTAAAATAATGATACAGGAATCCATGTTTACTATGTCCCATTCTAAAGGAAAGCAGGTGGTGTTTTTACAATGGATAATACAGAAGAAACATTAGATTTTGAGCAAAAACATAAAGAAGATCTACAACGCCTCAGGGGTTCCGTCTTTTAGATGATGATTTTATGAGTAAAGTTTTTGAAGATAAGGCATGTGCGGAATTTCTACTTCAAATTATTTTGCAAAGACATGACCTTAAAGTACAATCTGTGCAGGGACAATACGATATAAAAAATTTACAGGGACGTTCTATTCGCTTGGATATATTAGCTGTTGATTCCAATAACCGCATTTATAATATAGAAATTCAAAGAAGTGATCGTGGTGCTGATGCAAAACGTGCAAGATACAATAGCAGTCTTATAGATGCCAATATAACTGAAGCTGGCGATAAATATGATGCTCTCACTGAAACCTATGTGATTTTTATTACCGAAAATGATGTATTAAAAGCCGGGCTTCCAATTTATCATGTTGACCGCATCATCCAGGAAACCGGTGAACCATTCGGTGATGAAGCTCATATTATTTATATAAATTCCCAAATCAAAGATGAAACAGAACTCGGAAAACTAATGCACGATTTTTCCTGTACCAATCCGAAAGACATGTATTATAAAATCCTTGCTGACAGAGTACGTTATTTTAAAGAAGATGAGGAAGGAGTTTTGACTATGTGCAGAGAGATGGAAAATATGCGAAAAGCTGAACGCATTGAAATTGCTAAACGTATGCTGGCCTCCGGTAAACTCACTTACGAAGATATTGCCGCTTTTACAGACCTGACCTTAGAAGAAATCGAAGCGCTGGCTGTACAAAAAACCGCATAACAAAAAGAGGAACCATCTCGCTATATACAGATGTGTTCCTCATTTCTTTATAAATAAAAGAAAAAAACTGAATCATAATAAAAAAACGCAGGAGAAATCTAAGATGAAAGCACATAAATATTGGTCACTTGGTGCATTGGCAGCAATGTTTGGAATCTTTTATGCTGGCTATAAAAATATGAAATCCGCTCATAAGTATTTTGCTTGTAGCTCTCTGTTCTGCATGATCATAGCTATCTATTCTGGGCATGAAATGATTTCTGGTAAGTCTAAAAAAAGAAAGACTCTGTTTCCGATGGAGAATAGCAAGCCGAACCTGTGAAAAGGAGACTTCGACGGTCTTACAAATGCTATGAAAAGAAGTATTCTATGCTGTTTTTTCTTCTTTATTCTATTTTTCTTCCTCCAACTCCCGGAGGACTTCTTCGCCGTACTTATCAATCATCCGTACCAGAAAATCAATGCACCGCTCAAATTCAATATTCTGTTGCATAAGCTCCTCCCGTCATTGTTTTAATCTGAGCTTATTTTACAGAACCTACCGGAAAACCACATTGAATAGAAATTGATTTTAAATTGACACAATCAATTTAAAAATATCCGCATTTTCTTGATCAGGAGTTATATCCACAGATTGGATTTTGCATTGGAAAAAATCTATCCGGTCTTTTAACAAAACAAACATAATTTACGGCGGGCAACTTGCCCCCCGTTATATTCAACTATTCGTCAAATAAATATATGCATCTTCCAAAGTGATATCATTATCCAGGACACAATTCTCATTTGGCTTTCCTTTGCTTAATACTTTCATATGAATTCCATTTTCTACATACTGCTTAGATGATATAGAATAATTGGCTTCTAACAAACGGGCTTCTTCTGCATTTTGTACCGTACAATTCCAAACACAGCCCTTTGCATTTTCCAGCAACCCACTCACGCTTCCAGAATATAAAAAACTTCCCTTTTTCATAATGGCAAGCTGTGTACAGGTTGCTGCTAAATCTTCTACTACATGAGTGGAAAACAGCACAGTTCTATCCTTTGAAAAATCAACCAAAAGATTGCGGATCCTGATTCTTTCTTCCGGATCTAACCCGGTAGTAGGTTCATCAATAATCAAAAAATCCGGATTATTAAGAAGTGCCTGTATGAGTCCGACACGTCTCTTCATACCACCAGATAATTGCCGCATTTTTTTATTCTGATGCTCTGTAAGAGAAGTCTTTTCCAGATAATAGGTAATTCTTTGTTCGAGGTCATTTCTGGCTACTCCTGACAGTCCCCCCATATATACAAGACATTCTTTCACCGTAAGATTCGGATATAAGTCGATTTCCTGTGGAAGATAACCAATCTTTTTCTGTATTTTCTCATAATTTCCCTCGTTATACAGAATTCCATCAAGGGAAACCATTCCTTCCGTTTGTTTTAAAACAGTTGTAAGAACCCTCATCAAAGTGGTTTTTCCGGCACCATTCTCACCCAAAAGTCCGTAAATTCCCTTAGGTATTTCAAGAGATGCCTTATTTACTGCAACTACACCATTTTTAAATCTAACTGTTAAATCATTTATTCTAATACTCATAATCTATCCTCTTTTCTTTAAAGTCATTGGTAATACTGCAAATAAAAACAGCCCCGCTATAAAAGACACAAGCGTTCCATAAATCCAACTCTCGGACATTAATTGAGTAGGTTCACAAAAGCTGAAAGAAAACAATCCCAGATTTCCGAAAAATGAACTTCCCGCTTTTGATATAAGTCCAATGACAATTCCAAATAAACATCCAATACCTGCCCACATATTTCGAAGCAATGTACACAAAATCACAGAGCATATACTCCAAAGCCAGATAGTTCCAAACATTGCAATGAAATATAAAAGAAATATCTGAATACCCGAAATGCCTTCGTTTACACTGCCCGGTTTTTGCCAGAAAAACAAAACATATCCAACACAGGAAAGTATTAATAAATATAATATTTGAACGCCCACTCTCTGCGATATTACTTTTAACTGCTTTTTTTGATCATACAAATGAAATACATCGGCACGCTTACTTTTTACTTCCATCAAATATGTGTCACTACAAAAATAATTGTTAAAAATGCTATTGGAGACTGAATTGCTGAACCGATTTCTTCATAGTATATAATCGGATGAATAACACACAATATCAGTATAAATGCACATGAATAAAAAATCTTATATAACGACAGGCAGTTTTTTAGTTCCGTTTTCAATGAACCCTCCTCCTTTTCCAGATTGTAACAGAAATACATACTAATATAACTGATGAAATTACAAGAATAATCTGATTTATGTTTGACATTTTGGCTGCATGTGTTTCAAAAAATCTGCCAGGGAATCGCACCATAATAGAGAACGGTCTCATATAATAAATATCATTCTTCATGGTCAGCATATTTGAATATATAATGTGCAAAAACAAGATTGGTGCTGCCGGAAGCGGATTTTTAAATATTACTGCTGTAATTGTATAGACACAACATATCATCAAAATATTCGGAATAATATAGATCAGAGAATTCACGCAAAAATCAATTGGTGTTACTGGAAAGCCCGATTCTAAAGACGTTTTCAAACACAGCATAAAGAATATAACATTCAAAATCACTAATACTCCCAGCATACTAATGAATCCGCTTATTACTTTCCCACATATATATTGGACTGCCGTAACAGGCTTTGTATGTAATAATTCATAGGTACTTTTTCGTGTATCCTGAATAAATAAAAATGATAGCAAGACTGTTGCAAAAAAGGCCATATGCAATCCTGCAAAATCCGTAAATTTTTTGGCAAAGTACCAGGAAAAAGAATGTTCGGATAATTTCCGCTCGATATAATGATTGATTTCTTCTGCTGTCCCCTTATGAATTTCAAGGTCCTCATAAGCATATATTGCATTATAATAGCCATATTGGGATTCCAAAACTCAGAAGCAGTCTTTACATCCATATTCTGAATTTCTTTCATTACATGATCTGCTTCCTGCCTGCTAAATCCAAAACCATTTTTGGAGGTGTCCATTAACGTCTCTTTGATCGTATCTTCCCACTCCCTTCTTCTTTCTTTATCATCAGATGTGGGAATGTACCCATCCATGACATCAGCATCTTCCAATGCTACGTCATTTTGTGTGATCTGTTCATTCTGTTTGATATAATGAATTTGCAAATACGATGACAGACATTGATACATACTGGCAACTATAATAATCAAGCCAATCCACAAAACAGGGTTCTTTAAATAATCAAGTATACTTCTTTTTATGATTGTTTTCATTGTATCTCTTCCTTTCTTTATTTCTTTAACGACATCATACAAATCAATTCTCAATAAATTCACAACAAAAAAGACTAAAACCACTTTATTTGTGATTTCAGCCTTATAAAGTATTTTTATTCAGCTTTGAAAAGAGCTTCTACATGAGCACCGCCCTGTCTGACATTATATATTTCAAATTTCCTCCATGCTTTTCACAGAAAATACGAGAAATATACATACCAAGACCAAAATGCTTTAAATCATCTTGTAGATTCTTATGATAAAATGGTTCTGTTACTTTTTCCTCAGTATCCACAAATCCTATTCCATCATCTTCAACAGAAATTATAAGAAAACCATCCTTTTTCTTTATCTGCAAAGCAATACTTTTTTGTGCATATCGAACCGCATTTTCCAGTAAGTTGTCTGTCACTTCCATGACAAGTTCCTCATCCACTTTCACAATGTTTTGTTCCTGCACTCTTTCTACCTTACATAATTTACTTTCCTTCTTGGACAGCATGGCAGCTTCTGCCTCAATCTTTTTTGCCAGTTCCGATAATTCTATCTCTGAGCATTGCAGTTCCCTCTGTTCTAAATGGGACATTTTTCTCATGTTTTCCGTGAAATGCTCTATACGGTCAATCTGATACATGCCTGTTTGTAAGATATCAATAACATCCTCTGTTTTTATACTCTCAGCAGAAACAAACTCTAAGAGCATTTCCTGATACCCACGCAATATGGAAAGTGGAGAACGTATATCATGTGCAATTGCATTCCGCAAGGCCTTCTCGTCATCAATCATTCGCCACATCTTTCTGTTGTTATCTGCTAAATCACTTCGCATCATTTCAAATTCTTTACACAAAGTTCCCATCTCATCTTTATTTTCATAGGACAAATGAAAATCCAGTTCATTATCTGCAATCATTTGTGAGGCATCTTTTAGTTCCTGTAGAGGTGTCTTTAACTTATTTTTATAAAAAAAGAATACCGCAGCAACACTCCCAACAATCGAAAAAATCAGTACCGAATATGTTTCCATAAAGTCACACATTTCCGAAAGATGATAGTCCAAACGATTCATCTGCGATTGATTAGGTCTTGATATCTCAATCTCGTATTTCTTTCCATATTGCTGAAATACGTCCGTATAATCTGCATAATCAATATATTTTTCCCATATTTTATTCTGCATATTTCTTGCAAAATGAACTGTAAATCCAGATAACAGAAATGCTGCCGTTAAGCTGATCACAAAATAAAGCAGAATTGTTTTTTCAGTGACAAGTTTCTTATTTTTCCATCGGTATCCAATCCCCCATACAGTTTCTATGTATTCTTTTTCTGAATAATCCGCTATTTTTTTCCTTATACGCCGTACTAACTCCGTTATCGTTCTACTGTCCCCTTCCGCATCATATCCACAGACTTGTTCATATATACGTTCTTTATCAAACACCTGCCCCGGATGCATGGATAAGAATTCTATAATCTGATATTCAATTTTTGTGAACTCCATCCTGTGTCCGGCTATAGCTACTATTTTTTCAGAATAATCAATCAGCATTTCATCCATGAAACGGTATTCCGTTTTTTGTTGATGCCTTTCTTCTCTCTTTATGTTTGTAACAATCCTCGCTTCCAACTCCCGAAGACTAAATGGTTTCGTAATATAATCATCCCCACCTGAAAGCAACCCATTAATTTTATCATCTTCGTCAACTCTTGCTGTCAGAAATAAAATTGGACATAACACTTTACTGCGTATCAGACGACATACTTCAATCCCATCCATGCGTGGCATATTGATATCCAACAAAATAATATCCGGTTTCATTTTATTTTATTTAATGCTTCCATTCCATCTTTAGCCGTAATGGTTTCATATTGTTTCATATTAAAATAACTACAAAGCATTTTCACCAATTCTTTATCATCATCAACAACTAAAATCTTGTATTTCATCCAAACCACCTCCAGTATCCATATTATACGATAAAAACAATGAAATCACAACAAGAGTACATGAAGAACGTAAGCACAATATATCTTTTTTCTCAATTCCTGCTCAATTTCCCCTCAATGTCTTTTACCTCCGATCTTCGTATGCTTATCTCACAGCAGAGCAGTACCACACCGGTACGACCTGCTGAATCAATCAATACGAAAAAAGGAGGGGATAAACCATCCCATATAGAATTGTAATTTTCTAAAAAAGGCGCATGGATCCATCAAATCCATACGCCTGATTTACACATTGTTATTATTCTTTCCGAATCCTTTCAACAATGCTTTCCCGACTCATCTTTCAAACTGATACTTTGGTATCACATACGCAATCCCAACCAAAATTGGAATCATAAACACACATGGCACTATCGTAAGATGCAGCCGGAAGAAAAATGCTGTACCGAGCGTATTTACTAAAATCTGCTTTGCTCCAAACACAATTAGCAATACTGCAATCACAAATGCGCCTCCCAAATATAGGAATCCCTCAGTCACTAGCATTTTCGATACCTGTTTTTTCGTCATTCCAACAACTTCCAAAAGCGCCAGTTCCTTTTTCCTGCTGATTACAGAAGTTGCTGTTGTATTAAAGAAATTCATAATGCCAATAAAGGCTAAAATAACGACAAGAAAACTACCGATCATATAATATTTACTGACAAACCGCCTAAAGCTCGCCTTCATATCCAATACAGAAAAAACATTTATCATATCATTTTCTTTCAAAACATTTTTATCAATGTATTCTTTTACTTGCTTATCCTCTCCCTTCTTGGCATCAATAGTAGCATACATTGCTGATTGATTTTCTGTCTGGGTGATATACTCTTCTTCTGGGACCATTACTGTAATATAAACAGAATCTGCATACGGATAATCCAGGGAATATGGCATCATAGCTTCTCCGATCACCCTATAATCTTTCTGCTTTCCGTTTCCGTACTCCATTTTAAAAGTTTCGCCAGACTGATAATAAGAAACTGGTTGTTCTGTATATTTATCACTATAGTCCACAATCACATAATCCCCACTTTTAAACGTATCCCAGGAACATTTTTCCCCTTTCCATTCTAACATATCAAACACCGCTTCACTAATTCCGAGGAAATGAACCTTTACAGTATTATCCGCTTTTGTTTCCTCCCAGATTTGCTTTTCATAATCTGTCCAGTTTTCTTTGTTTTTTTCTGCCAATGTCTCCCACGTTTTCAAAAGTGCCGGTTCCATCTTATGTCTTTCTTCCGAATAATACACATATCCTGTTTTCTCACTTTCCGGACACTTATTCAGAATCTCTTTGATTTCAGGTGTAATACCATTGAAATTTGTATTCGATAAAGTGTCGGTCATCTGATCCAGTTGAAATCGGAAGCTAAAAACACTTTCGGTAAGAATCAAAATCATATCCCTGCACCAACATCACGATACAGTTGACAACCACCATAGAAAGAGCGATAGAAAGCATAACAATCAATCCCTTTTTCCAATTTCGTAACACATTTTGAACTGCCATCCCCCACCAGGTTACAGAAGTATTCTTTTTTATTTTCCTATGTGACTGCTCTCCTTCTGCCAAACGCAGAGCTTCCACAGGCGAAACTCTTTCCACCATTTTACAAGCCTGCAGACTGGAGAGATACACCGTTAAAAGCGTTAAAAGTATCGCTGCAAGGAAAATCAAAGGATTTGCTGATACTACTGTCTGAGCCGTTTTTCCTGCCTGTGCACTAATTTGGCATCTGCAGTCAAGGACGGAGCCATACAAAGACCTGCAAGATAACCACAAAGCAATCCGATTGGAATGCCAATAGCTGATAATCTCCACGCCTGCATACGTACAATTTTTTTCAATTGTTTTCCTGTTGTTCCCACGTTCTTCAATAATCCGTAGGCTCTAATATCCGTTTTCACGGATATATTAAAAATATTATAAATAATTAAGTAACCAGCCAATATCACAAACAGTACCATTACAATAAGGGAAGTGAATGAAAATGAATCCTCTTCAAAAAGATTATATGCCGGATTGATCTCCAATCCTGTCCCTGCTTTCGTAAATCCTGCTGTCTTAGATATATTTTCTGTTTTCTTTTCCAGATTCCAAAGATTCTTGTACCAGACAGAATACTCCTTTCCCCCATTATAGATACCATTTTCTAATTCTTTCTGTGTAACAGGATAACAATTCTCCTTCGCATAGGCTTCAGATACCCAGACCATCTGACCTAAAACAGCCTTATCACCCTGCCAAAATCCACATATCTGGAATGTATCTGTTTTGTATTGTTTCAGCATTGGATTTACTTCCCACGTCAGCGTGACTTCTTCCCCAATCTTTGGTGTAACTCCCAGTGCTTCCAGTACCAAGCTGCTGACTGCTACTTCATTTTCCTTCTCTGGCAGTCTTCCTGTAGTTGGCAGACAATTAAAGCTTTCTGCCATATTTTATCTGCATATCTAACTTCTACTGAAAAGCCAAAATGTTTATCTCTTCCTGCTCCCAGAAAAATGCCTGTTCCATATCGTTCCACCTCATCACTTTGTTCTATTGTTTTTGCAATCTCTCCGCATCTTCTTCTGACAAATTCTGCGCAATAGCATGGGATGAATCCATAAATTGCTTAATTTCCGTTGCTCTTTTGGAAAGTATCATGGATACGCTCCCCACAAAGAGGCTTGTAAATAACAGTGATGTCAACATGATTGCAATAACAGCAATAATATTTCTTGCTCGGTTCATTTTCATAAAACGTTTCGTCAATAATCGTAACGTTTCTTTATTCTCTACTTTTACCATATAATCGCCCTCACTATACCAAACCACTGTCTGAAACAATTTTTCCGTCTTCAATCTGTAAAATCCTGTCAGCCATCTGGGCAATCTCCTCATTGTGAGTAATCATTACAATCGTTTGATGAAAACGCTTACTGGTGACTTTTAAGAGTCCCAATACATCCTGACTCGTTTTGGAGTCCAGATTGCCTGTCGGTTCATCTGCCAGCAAAATAGCAGGTTTTGCCGCTAATGCTCTTGCGATTGCCACCCTTTGCTGCTGACCCCCTGACAGTGCACTTGGAAGATTTTCCAGTTTTGTCCGAATGCCCAGTGTATCTATGATTTCATTTACATAACCTTTTTCAATCTTTTTTCCATCCAGTTTTACAGGAAGAACAATATTTTCCCATACATTCAGCATCGGAACCAGATTATACTGTTGAAATACAAATCCAATATTTCTACGCCTAAAAATAGTAAGCTCTTCATCTGGCATATGGCTTAAATTCTGTCCGTCAACAATGACCTGACGGATGTTGGATTATCCAAACCACCAATGATATGAAGCAATGTAGACTTTCCACTTCCAGAGGTTCCAACAATCGCTACAAACTCCCCTTTTTCTACTTCCAGGTTTATACCATCAATAGCCCTGACTTCTGTTTCTCCCTGCCCATTATATTTTTCGTAAATTTACTGCTTTTAATATATTCATGCCATCCTCCCATCAAAAAAGCCTGTATTGATCTTTACAATACAGACTTTATCATAACAATGTCTCCATCTGGTTTCTGAAATATCACAGTTTTGATACTATTCCTTCTTTGCTATCGGAAGAAACACAGAAAATGTAGAACCTTTTCCTCTCTTTGATGTCACTTTTATATACCCCTTTTGTGTCTGAATGATCTCTCTTGCAAGGAATAAGCCAATTCCTACTCCTGGCTGGTCTGCCACTGACAGACTCCGATAAAACCTTCCAAATATCTTTGGTATTTCTTCTTTTTCTATTCCAATGCCATCATCAATGATATCAATCTTTACAAAAAAAGAATACTGCTCGACTTTTATCTGAACATTTCCCCCACATGCTGTGTATTTAATCGCATTGTCTACAATATTTCCGAGTGCCTCCACGGTCCATTTTGAATCACATCGAACATGCAAATCCGTGTCACATAGTCTCAGAGTAATATTCTTCTCCCTTACTTTTACGTTAAACTGCTGCTGTATAGATTCAAGCATCTGCTTAATAGCAGTATCCTCCGGATGTACTGCTATAATTCCGCTCTCCATTCGTGATAATTTGACCAATGATTGTATCAAAAAATCTAATTTCTCTGTTTGCTCCAAAATGGTAGCTATCTCCTCCTGATTTTCATTACTCACTTCAGAGAGTATTTCTCCATAGATTTTCAGATTTGAAATAGGAGTCAGTGTCTGATGCGCAATATCTGAAATAAGTTTTTGTATCACTTCTTTCTGTTCCTGCTGATTTTTCCTGCCAGAAAGCTACTGTCTATATATTGTTTCATGCTGTTTTCAAGAGCAGAATACTTTTCCTCTGATATTTCTGTCCGTTCCAGTTCTCCATCTATTGCACAATCCAGCATTTGCTGCAGCCGGTTCAAAAGTTTTTTCTTTCTGATAAAAAAGCTGTACCAAAAAACTCCGCTCAGGACAAATATAACTACAATCAACATAATTGTTTCTATCATCCATTCACCGCCCATGTATAACCAATTCCATAAACCGTCTTGATATATTCAGGCTTCTGCGTATCATCTTCTAATTTGTCTCTGAGACGTTTGACTGCAACAGTCAGAGCATGAGCATCCACAAACTCTGTATCTCCCTGCCATACCTCGTCAATCAGATATTCCCGTTTCAATACTTTTCCTCTGTTTTCACACAGCACTCTAAGGAGCTTTTGTTCTGTCTTACTAAGTTCAATAGGTTCTCCATCTTTGAAAAATTCCATTTTATCGAAATAGAACTCAAAGCCATCAAGCTCCATAGAATTTTTAGCTGCTGCCTCTTTATTTCTAAGCTGCACAGACACTCTTGCACGCAAAACCATCAAACTAAACGGTTTCGTAATATAATCATTTGCCCCAGCTTCCAATCCTGTTACAATATCTACTTCCATGTTATTTACTGTAAGCAGAATAATCGGCACCTGACTGTTTTTCCTTATTTCTCTTACAAAATCAATCCCATTCCCATCCGGCAAATTCACATCTAACAAAACCAATGTGATATCTTCCTTTTTCAAGATTTCTCTAGCTTCCTGCAAAGTTCTGCACTGATAAAAGAAATAAGCATCATTCTTTAAAGCCAGACGGATTCCATCATTTAATTTTTTGTCATCTTCAACAATCAGTAACTTTTCACTCATATTTTCTCTGCTTTCTTTCAAATTACGCTAATTGTATCATTGCCAGTTTTATAAATCAAATCATTAAATCAAAATCTCCAGCAGAATTTATCTTATAAACAGCAAAAACTCCCAAAGGAGCTTTCCACACTTTAAATATACACCAATTCTTTTAACACAATCTCTTCTGCCATATTACGAATACCATTTACCGCTCTGACCCATTCCATCTGATCACAAACTTCAATTCTTCCGTAATGCCTGCCTCTCCATCATCTGACGCACCAGAATATCCATTCTCTCCTGTGCTTCATCGTCCACAGTATTCAGATGTTCTGTCAGTCTGTCTTCCAACATATACAGTGAATACATTGCCGGACGATGCTCTTTCAGATATGTTCTCCGTAGCATTCCATATTTTCCATAATGCGGTTCTTCATCTGTACTGACAAGATTCGTCAAGCGATTAGGCATTTCTGCTAATGAGCTGTTTTATCCTGACGCTTCGGAACAGGAAAAGCAAGTACAGCATTTCATGGGAAAGTTTCTGGCCTGTACCGAGGATGAGCGGCAGATTATCTTGAAAACACTGGATTATATGGCGGAGCAGTTTATCAGCCGACGTTACAAATCCTCCGATCCGCAAAATTATGAATAAAACCAGCAGGGCAAAATGCAATTTGTTTCTGCTGGTTTTATTTTGCCTCCGGCAGTAGACGTAATTTTTCCTAGCCCAATCAATCGCCACTATTTTGTTTCCGGTATTCAGCCGGTGCAATCTTCATGACATCTCGAAATGCTGTTGCAAATTTACTCTGATTCTCATATCCAACCTGGCTGGCAATTTCTGCTATGGTTGCCTGCGTCTGACGAAGCAGAGCAGCGGCCTGTTTCATGCGGTACACTTTCATATAGGTTCCAATGGGCTGTCCATAAACTCCCTTGAACGTATCCTTTAAGGTTGCCGTATTGATAAGATACTCTTTGGAAAGTTCCTCAATCGTTGGCCGTTCCTGCAAGTTGGAGATAAGCCGCTTGTGAATGTCCCGTACAATCTCCACCTGGGGAGAAGTATATAACTCTCGCTGCTTTTCTTTATTTACATCCACCATACACAAGAATAAGAGAAGCTCCTGCACCTTCAGCATGAAGTATGGCTTTTGCAGGCGATCCGGTACGGAATACAGTTCAGAAAAGATATGCTCAATCTCATCCTTGGCCCGCATGACAAAGCATGAGCCATCGGCACAAAATTTGTTTTTGAAATCTGCAATACCAATACCGCTCTCGGCGAGGATTCCAGGCGGATTTTGAGAAACCAGCTCCAGATCAAGCACTACTGAGATTCCGCGATAATGTCTCAAAGGAAAGGCCATTTCAGAAGCACAGTTATCCATTGTATGAATGGAAAGATCCCCTTCTCCGAGGTACAGGCAGGAACCGCTTTGCAATACGCTCCCTTCACGCCCTTCCCGGCAATGATTGATCTCCAGCACATTCTTATCAATGGTTCCGTCCCAATAACAACTCGTTGCTTCAAAATCATTGTAAATAAGCTGGATACCGGGATAAACCTGATAGACTGTCATAAGCCCCAGGCCATCCTCACAGTCCATTTTATAGACGGTGCAATATCCGTCATTATCTTTTGGAATAATCGCAGATAACCCCGTAGCATTGGTGATAGGGTTTTTGTTCATAGTATTCATTCCGTTATCTCGTATTTGTTCTGCCAGGATTCTCCTGGCGTCTTTTATTATATAGTTTTTTCTCATTTTATACCGCTCCAATCGGCAGGATGTGCAATCCAATCAGAAAGCAAATTCTATTATAGTGCAGCCCTGCCGAATGTGCAAATATACGAAAAAGCCGATGCCCTCCAAAACGGAAAACATCGGCTATATGCGGGATTTTATTTGCTGCAATATTCCTTTCCTACACAACCGGAACAACTGCCGCTACAACAAGAACCATTTTTGCGGTTCTTATGGATTTTTCGCACAGCCCATATTGCATAGAAAACAATCCCGATAAGGATTATACCAGTAACAAGCATCTAAAACTCCTTTCTGACTGGAAACTCACAACTTATTAGCTTTGGGTCTCCGATCCTCTTTTCAAAATCCAAAGTCCAAATGCGACCACTGATAAAATGGCCGCTGAACGAAGCACTTTTCCAAACGTCATATTCATACCTCACAGCAAAAGTCCAACACGATAAACCACAAAAGTAACAGCCCAGGCCACAACCAACTGGAACAGGGCCGAGAACAGCATCCACCTTGTACTGCCGGATTCCTTGCGAATTGTAGCCAGGGCCGCTGCACAGGGAACGTAAAGCAGGCAGAAAATCATCAGCAAAACGCATTGAGCTGTCCAAAACCGGCTGCACCCAGGATGCCGACCAATGTATCCATTCCCGCGCCGGAGTTGATATTGGGAATCCCAAACAGAACGGCACAACTGGACACCACAACCTCTTTTGCAGAGATGCCAGCAATCAGAGCAACCGCTATCTGCCAGAATCCCAGTCCAATCGGTGCAAAGATCGGTACAAGCCAATGGCCCAGGATAGACCCGAAGCTGTCTGCCATTTCCATAGTATAGCCATGCGGCCCAAAGTTCAGGATCACCCACATAAGGATAGATGCTACAAAGATGGTAGTACCTGCTTTGGTAAGGTAGTCCTTTACCTTTTCCCATACATAGATTGCCACAGTTCTGGCGCTGGGGGCCTTATATTCCGGCAGCTCAATCAGCAGATAATTTTCCGATTTTCTCCGGTCAATCAAATGGATGATCGCCGCTACCAGGATAGCGACCACCAGGCCGATCAGGTACATGGAATAGGCCACGAGCATGGCGCGTTCCTGAAAGAACATCTCGGCAAACAAGATGTAGATTGGCAGACGGGCGCTGCAACTCATAAAGGGCGTAATCAACATGACCTTAAAACGGTCACGCCGGTTTTCCAAAGACCGTGAAGCCATGATTGCCGGAACAGTGCAGCCAAATCCCAAAATCATGGGGATAAATGCCCGTCCGGAAAGTCCCAGCTTGCTCATAATCCTTCCATGACATACGCAACACGGGCCATATATCCGCTGTCCTCCAGAAAAGCCAATGCCAGAAACAGAATGAAAATGTTCGGCAGGAAAGTCAGGATACCGCCCACACCGGCGATGATGCCGTCTACCAGCAGGGAGCGCAGCACTTCATTGACCCCGACAGCAATCAGTCCATCGCTTATCAATGCCGACAGGCTCTCAATTCCTAATTCCAGGAATCCTTTCAGCCAATCGCCAATGGTAAAGGTCAGGAAGAACACCGCCGCCATGACAACGAGGAAAATCCGGGATGCTCCAAAACTTATGCGTCAATACACGGTCTGCCTTTTCCGTCAAAGCGTCTTGACGATCCTTATTGACCAGAATCTCCCTGATGATTTCCTCAATAAAATCATACTTCTCATTGATAATGTCGGATTCATAGTTCCGGTCGATCACATCCGGCATATTGACCGGATAACGTGCAGAGATTTCCTTATCCTGCTCCAGCAGCTTAATGGCGTGCCAGCGGTAATTGGACAGGTTCGGATATTTCCGCTTCAGCTCTGCATGATAAGATCAATCTTGTCCTCAATAGCATCACTGTAAACCATTGCGTATTCTGAATGGTGGTCGTGCCGGTGTTTTGGAGTATATTTATGATGATGAATCAGACACTCCGGATCTTTACAGTCTTTATGGTGCGCGGCTGCATGAAGCAGCACATCCAGTCCTGTCCGTTTTCTGGCTGAAACTGGAATGACCGGGATGCCCAGCATTTCCGGCAGTCTGTGTGTGTCAATCTCCATGCCGCGCTTTTCCACAATGTCCATCATGTTCAGCGCCAGCACAACCGGCTTGCCCAGCTCCAAAAGCTGCAAAGTTAAGTATAGGTTTTCGCTCCAGAGCGGAAGCGTCCGCAACATCAATAATCACATCGACTTCATCGCTTAGTATAAACTGTCTGGATACCTGTTCTTCCATTGTGTAGGAGGTCAGGCTGTAAGTGCCAGGAAGATCGACCAGTCGAATATTCAGATCATGGTCTTTAATGGCACCCTCTACTTTCTCAACGGTTACACCTGGCCAGTTTGCCACTTTCAGATTTGCACCGGTGTAAGCATTGAAAAGTGTTGTCTTTCCGCAGTTCGGATTTCCGATGAAGCCGATAGTCAAATTTTCTCTCATCGGAATTTACCCCACTAAAATATTCTTTGTGATATTGCGCCCAAGTGCAAAGCGTGTTCCCCTGACTTTCACAATCAGGACACCCCGACTTTTGCTGTTCAGAACAGCGATAGAGGTTCCACGGGTCATCCCAAGGGCCTCCAAACGCTTTTCTATATTGACAGGCAGATCAATATCCTCAACTTTATATTCATTTCCTATTTTTCCATCGCAAAGATACATGAACGCTCCCTCCTCACCGATTTACGGAAGAAGTCTCCGGCAGCTTGCCAAACTCATAAAGCATCATAGAAACGGTAATAACCACCAGAATTGCATCTGTCAGAGCAATCGCCAGCCATACGCCACGAATACCCATGCCGCCGATCATCGGAAGAACCACGCAGAGAGGCATAAACAGAATAATCTGGCGGAACAGCACCAGCAAGTTGCCTTTTTCGCCTTGCCCAAAGACTGGAACAGGGTTACGGCAATCATAAAGCTGCCTTGCAGGACATAAGTGCTGAACATGATACGGAAGTTGGTTGCACCCGATGCCGCGATACCCGGCGTTGTCAGGAACATGGATAAAATCTTCTCTGGAAACAGCTCGGCAGGAATATAGAACACCAGCGACAGCAGCGTTGCAGCAGTAATAAAAACCCTGGTCAGCGTCTTTACCCGGTCATAGTCCTTTGCACCATAGTTTGTACCGGCGGCAGGCTGGAATCCCTGACTGATCCCCCACAGAGGAACGAAAGAGAAATTCCAGAAGCGGAGCGCCGCCACCATAAAGAAGCTGTGAAGTTTCCCCGCCATAGTTCGATGCCACACGATAGATCACTGTCTGCTGTACCAAGGTCAGAATCTGCATCAACAGAGCAGATACCCCGACAGAAAGAACCTGGGGAAGCAGTTCTCCGTCAATGCGGATGCGCCCAATCTTCACATGAGGACTTTTTTTCTTGAAATACCACAGCGTAATTGCAGCCTGGACAAACTGGGAGAAAATCGTTGCATAAGCAGCCGCCTCAATGCCCATACCGTAGGGATTCAGGATACTGATAAAAATAGGGTCAAGAATGATATTCAAAATAGCGCCGCTGGCAATAATCGTCATTGCCTTTTTAAGCTGGCCTTCTCCGCGAATGACCATGTTTGCACTTTGAAAAAAGTTTACAAACAAGGAACCGGCAAAGATAATCCGTAAATATTTTTCCGCATAATTCAAAATGTTGTCGCTGGCTCCGGTCAGGGACAAAAGCTGGCGGGTGAACACCATGCCTACCACTGTATAGATAACGGACAGCAGAAGAACCATAGCAACCAGGTTGCCCCATGATCTTCTTAATTGTGTTTTCATCCTTCTTGCCGATAGCGCGGGACAGTACCGATGCAGAACCCACGCCCAGCATGGCCGCTGAACCGGCATTGATAAGCGTCAAGGGATAGGATACCGATATGGCTCCCATCTGCACGTCACCGACCATCTGGCGAC
>ENA-OQIC01000220-OQIC01000220.1-human-gut-metagenome-genome-assembly--contig:-NODE-220-length-26877-cov-2.545869_pt1 | contig 26877 bp, 33 predicted proteins | sample MGYA00242572_ERZ504736 | MGnify/ENA primary metagenome ERZ504736 (study PRJEB26092, sample SAMD00036201) | human gut metagenome | host: Homo sapiens | study: EMG produced TPA metagenomics assembly of...
TAAATACCTTAGTTTTTATTGTACCGTTTTGTTTGATACTTTAATAATAACTATTGTTCATAATGTTGAATTATAAACAACAAAAGCAACAATATAAGAAGTAATATCTTTATATTGTTGCTTTCGTTTAATTTACTAGTCTTACTAAATTCTATTAATTAACTAAAAAACAAATAGTATATTATTTTCTTGTAGAACAACGATCCAACAAGTATGCAATACTTACAAATGGAATACCGCCGCTTTCGCCGAGACCGATTTCACAAGTAGAACTGGAACTTACGCCTAAAGTTACACCTAAGTTTTTAACTTCTTCGGCTAAATCTTTAGTAGATGATTTATTAAGTTCCGGTGTGAAGAAACCTTTTTGACCGGCAAAACCGCAACATGCGAAAGATTTAATATTAAATACTTTGTCGGTACATGCACGCGCTAAGTTTTCAATATAATCGCCTTTATTCAAGGTCTTAATCTTACACTGTTTATGAACGATAACAGATTCATTACATTTTGTTACATTCAAGTTTGGTAAAATTGTGTACAAGAATTCGGAAATATCAAGAATCTTCAAACCTTTAATATGTTTGAATGCATGATTGAAGCAAGCGGAATGGTCGATAACAATCGGATAAACCCCACCTTCACTGGCTTTAGTAAGCGCTTCAGTCAAATCAGCCAAAGCTTGTTTATCGATTTCTTCATAATTTTCAAAACTTAAGCCACAGCATAAGTTTTCAATATGCGGCGGATAAATTACATTGTACCCTGCCTTATCGCACAAGCTTTCAAATACTTGTTGTAAGCTGCGAGTATCATCATAACCTTGGTTTTGACGGAATGCACGATTAGCACAAGTACTGAAGTATACTACATTTTTCTGATAAGCCGGATTGCGTTTATTTGTCAATTTGTACGTATTAGCTTTCGGCATTGTTTCCGGTACATATGGTGTTAAACCGGTAATCTGATGTGCATCTTCGGAAATTTTTGCCAATAAAGACTTAGTAGCTACTTTACCGGCTACACCACCCAAAGTAGCCCCTACTTTAGCGGCTTTTAAGGTATTGCTAAAGTTGTTATAAATAGCATGGGCAATGCCACGGCCCTTCGGATTGATTTTACGCATGGAAATAGCAATTTGCGCTGTATCGATGCCTAAAGGACAAAGCATGGAACACATGGAACAAGCAGCACAGGTATCAACACCATAGTAATCATAGCCTTTTTTAAGTTCTTCAGCCATAGCTGTATTACCTTCTTTAAGTAAGCGCTGTTCTTCACGAAGTAAGGAAATACGTTGACGAGGTGTTAAGGTTAAGTTACGGCTTGGACAATTACGTTCACAGAAACCGCATTCCATACACATGTTATATAATGGATCGATATCGCTCATAGCTTTTAAATTCTTTTTGTAGACATCAGGATTATCAGTAATCATAACATCCGGATTTAATAAGCGTTGAGGGTCAAAAATTTCTTTAATACGACGGTTAACGGCATAGGCTTTTTACCCCATTCCAATTCAACAAATGGAGCAACCATGCGGCCTGTACCATGTTCGGCTTTGATGGAACCTTCTACACCGGCTACGCGTTCCGCCATTTCTTTTACAAGGCCGGCAAAATTATCCATTTCACGCTGTTCATTGAAGTTTGGTGTAATGATAAAGTGAACATTACCGCTCAAGGCATGACCGAAGATAATGCCGCTGTCTTCGAAATCATACTTTTTGAACAATTCCGTAATCATTTCGATACCATCGGTGAAGTCTTCAATTTTGAAGCAAACGTCTTCGGTGATAACCGTAGTGCCCGGACGGCGAAGACCGGAAGCAATCGGTAATAAACCTTTACGAATTACCCACCATGCATCATATTCCTTAGCATCTTTGGAATATAAGCTTGGAATAACTGTCGGAATGTCTTTCAACTGATCTTTAATGTATTCTAAGTTAGCATCCAAAGTAGCTTCATCATTGCTTTCCGATTGGAATAAAATACAGCTGGTCCCTTCCGGTACATTATGTACGAAGGATGGAACTTCCGGTAACTGCTGTACGCTCTTAAGACTTAAGTAGTCCATCATTTCAGCGGCTACTACTTTATCGCGCGACATATTGGCTAAGGCTACTACGGCACGAGATGCATCGTTGAGTTTAGCAAAGAACAAGAGGCCGCAACCTTTGTATTTAGCGTCATCTACACAATTATAAACAACTTCGCTTACAAAACCGAGGGTCCCTTCACTGCCGATGAAAATATGGTTTAAAATATCTACAATGTCTTCAAAATCAACTAGGGAGTTAATACCATAACCGGTTGTATTCTTAATTTTGTATTTACGACGAATTAAGTCTACTAATTCACTGTCAGCCATGATTTCACTGCGCAAATTAAGTACATCATCAATCAATTTGCTGTGCGTTGCCATGAACTCTTTAACACTTTGCGGATTACCGGTATCTAGAATTGTGCCGTCTGCCAATACAGCACGCATAGAGCGAACCGTTTTATAAGAGTTTTCAACTGTGCCGCAACACATACCGCTGGAGTTATTGTTAAAAATACCACCTACCAATGCTGTTGTAATGGTAGCGGGATCCGGACCGATTTTCTTGCCGTACGGTTTTAACGCTTCGTTCGCATCAGCCCCGATTACACCGCAAGCCAAACGAATGGCATTGCCGTTTTCAAGAACTTGTACAAATTTAAAACCATCATTGGCAACAATTAATACATCTTCAGAAGATGCCTGACCGGATAAGGAACTGCCTGCAGCACGGAATGTAACCGGCGTACCGCAACGATTGGCCAATAATACTAATTGCACTACTTCTGCTTCCGTATTAGCTTTTACAACTACTTTCGGCAAATAGCTGTAGCAAGATGCGTCAATACCATAGGCATAACGCAATAGAAAATCAGTGAATACCCTGTCCGGTGAAATTTTCTTTGCTTCTAATACAAAAGTGTCATAATCTCTCTTCAACTGTAAGCTCATATTAGGACCTCCCACATCGTATTGTGCCACTCAGCACTACTGTACGACTTCATATAGATTTAGGATAGCATACCGAACTTATCATGTAAATCAACCATATAGGTATAACCAATACTCATATGTGAATAGACCTTGTAAAAACCTACAAATTACAGAAAAGTCAAAATTCGCAATGTAACTCAGATTCCACGAAATGAATAATTTTTTTATTTTACAGGTTAATAATTCATAAAACTCATTTTAAAGTTAATTAATAGTAATTCTCATAATATGACGTGTTTTATCCCTCTTTTATTATTTTGTACACAATGTACTTGATTTTATCGTTTACCATTTTACAATTAGCCCTGTTTCAAGGTATAATAAAACGATATAAGAATACATAAAAGTCATAAAATAATTGTACTTACGCTCATACTAAATAGGATATTACGATCCCGGGCGTTAAGTTCCACATCTGTATAACAAGAGATTAAATAATAAAAGAAAAGGAAATTAAATTTATCTAATATACGACGATACTCAATAAGGAAGGTGTAAGTATGTCTAACGCAATAGGAACTCATTTATTAATAGATTTATATACTTGTTTGGAAGACGTAGTCAATTCCCCGCTAATCATTCAGGAAAGCGTGACCAATGCTTTGGAAGCAGCACAACAGCCGATTGATGAAATCAGCTGCCAAGTTCTTGATGACGAAGTGGTGTTATTTGCTGTCTCACCGCATTGCCACATTGCCGTTCATGCCTATCCGGACATGGGCTATGTAGCCGTAGATATTTATACCTTTGACTTGCCGCTCCAAGCAACCTTAATCATGCGCGTTTTAAAACAATCTTTTGGTGCCGAACGCGTTAAAGCAACCAGCATCAACCGAGGCGACTTCGGCTCTATTCGCGATATGAAACCGCGTAAGAAAACATCCCTATCTGCTATGGCTCGCGTTACCCGCACTCGTATGAGCCTAAAACAAACCGGTTCTAAGTTAAAAAACACCGGTAAAAAGGTATTTAACGTTATTGCCAAAAAACGCGATCCCCAACCTCGTGACTAACTGCTAACCGGCTTACTAAGATAAAACCTAATAAGCTATGAAAGCCGATAAAATTAAGATATCAGCAACAAAAAAGCTATTCTCTATATTATAAATATCACATTATAATAGGAGAATAGCTTTTATTCGTTATGTAATTATATATTACAGTAAGGTATCTACCGCAATATTTAAGATAACATCAGACGGTGTATCACATAGATAGTCGGCACCGGAGTTTTCCAACTCTTCGCGCGAACCATAGCCATAAGTCACCGCTACCGCACGACAGCCTATTTTTTTAGCGGCTTCCATGTCATACTTACGGTCACCTACCATATACCAACCGGTAATATCTTTTTTGGTACGATTGGAAGAAATTTCTTGCATGGCTGCTAACGCTTCTTTCAAAACATCATCTTTATGAGTGATACCACGGGCTGCATCAGCGCCTTTGATAATTTCAAAGTATTTGGTAAGGCCGAAGTGTTCGATTACTTCATTGGCCAAATGCTGTGGTTTAGCCGTTGCTACCGCCACATAGGTATTCGTTTGACGCAACGTAACCAACATGCGTTCTACATCTTCGTATACACGATTTTCAAACTTACCGATAGTTTCATAACGTTCTTTAAAATAGCCGTACGTTTCCGCTGCTTCCGCATCGTTCATGCCGCAATGCTCGCGCAAAGAATCAACGATAGGCGGTCCGATAAAGAGTGTTAAGATATCATCACCGGGTACCGGTACCCCTTTCTTTTCCAATGCATAGACAACGGATTTTTTAATGCCTTCCGCAGAGTCTGTAAGCGTGCCATCTAAATCGAATAAAACGCAAATCATAGGTTCTTCCTTTCTTTATTAACTCCTTCATTCTTATTAACATAGAATTTGCAATCTATGATACAATAAGGTTACAGATAGATTTAACTAATGAGTTTTGAATCAGATTTTATGTATAAGTATATGTACAGAAAGCTATACTGAGTAGTATAGGAGGTAAAGTTATGGATTTTGAAGAACAAAAAGTTCCCGACAGTATTTTGGACAAGTATACCAAAGTTTGTACCTGTCGCAGTATTTCCCGCAAAACGATAAAAGAAGCTATCAACGACGGTTGTGATACCATTCCTAAAATCAGAGAACGTACGGGGGCCGGTACCGGTTCCTGCGGTGGCAAAAACTGTGGTGTCCGCATCGTTAAGCTGTTGCAGGATATGGGCAAATTACCAAAACCGGGCGCAAAAAAAGATGAGTAATTCATTATCGAAAACCCAGACACATAATTCAATATGAGTCCTTTTCGGGGACTGTTAAAAAGGAGTTAACGCATAGCAACAAGGTTGTTATAGGTTAACTCCTTTTCTGTATCTCAGCAATCACACATTGCTTAATTTGCTTCTTTTTTTAATGCTTCTTTAAGCGTATGCCATGCCAATACGGCACATTTTACACGAGCCGGCATATTGGAAATATTTTGAAGTGCCATGCATCTTCCAACTCTTCCAATTCAGCTTCATCCGTTACTTCCTTTTTAATCATGCCAAGGAAAAGATCGACTAAGCGAAATGCTTCTTCAACGCTCTTCCCTTTGATGATATCAATCATCATGGAAGCGGATGCTTGGCTGATGGCACAACCGGAACCGGTATAAGCTGCATCTTTTACGATACCATCTTCTACATCGACCTGCAACGTCAAGTCATCACCACAACTTGGATTATGACCATGTTCAGATACGGTAAACGTATCCAATAAGCGCTTATTACGTCTATCCTGATTATGTTCTAAAATTAACTCAGTATATAACTGATCCATCTCCATACTAAGGAACTCCTTCTATGTTTACTGTAACCTGTGTTTAATCTTCAAAGCCCATGGTAGGTCTTACTTTTTTAACAGCGTCCAAGAAGATATCAAGATCTTCTTTACGAGTGTAGACGTACATGCTCATACGGTTCGAGGCCGGTACTTTGTAGTACGCGCCAAGCGGTTGTGCACAATGATGGCCGGAACGAATGCAAACGCCGTAGCTGTCCAAAATTGTAGCCACATCATGAGGATGTACATCATCAATAGTAAAAGCAATAACGCCATGCTTTTCTTTAGGATCTTCGGAACCCAATACACTAACATGCGGAATGGCCACAAGTTTAGGCAATACATAGGCTACCAACTCTTTTTCATAGGCATTGATATTGTCCATACCAAACTGTTCCAAGTATTCGATGGCTGCCTTTAATGTTACGGCACCATGTGCATTCGGCGTACCGGCTTCAAATTTATACGGCACTTCATTGTAGGTAGTGCTCTGTTCTTGCACATACTCAATCATGTCACCACCCAATAAGAACGGTGGCATTGCTTCTAATAAATGACGTTTACCGTACATGACACCGATACCTTGGGACGCACACATTTATGGCCGGAAAAAACGAAGAAATCGCAATCCAAGGCCTGTACATCAATCTTTTTATGAGGTGCCGATTGAGCCCCGTCAAGAACAACTACGGCGCCTACATCATGAGCACGTTTAGTCAATTCGGCTACCGGAAACTCCATACCGAGTACGTTGCTTACATGAGCAAAGGCTACAATCTTAGTATGGCTGTCAATTTTATCCATTTCACCATCTTTAAGATGACCACTTTCATCAAGATACATATATTCCAAAGTAGCGCCCGTAGTTTCGGCTACACGCTGCCAGGTTACCAAGTTGGCATGGTGTTCGGCAACGGTAATTACGATTTTGTCGCCTTTCTTTACATTATGCATACCATAGCTGAAAGCAATTAAATTGAGACTTTCCGTAGTATTACGTGTCAATACGATTTCTTCACGGTATTTGGCATTGATAAATCGCTGCACCGTGTCACGAGCCGTTTCATACGCTTCTGATGCTTCCACAGCCAAGATGTGAGCTCCGCGATGCGGATTACCGTTATGATTCTTTAAATGAGTTTCCAAAGCATTAATTACATATTCCGGAACTTGAGTCGTAGCGCCGCTGTCTAAATACACCAAGCGATGACCTTTATGTTCCCTTTGCAATATAGGAAAATCTTTATAAGCTTCTGCAATCGACTTCATAATACACCCTCTTATTCTTCAATTAAATTTTGGCCCGTACGGCTTGCAATACAATCTCTTCTAATTCTTCATCATTAAGTCGATCAATAACAGGTCGCAACATGGATTCTACAATAATATGTTTAGCTTCATCTTCGCTGAAACCACGACTCATCAAGTAGAATAATTTAGTCTTATCGAGCTGACCGGCGCTGGCCGCATGGTTACCTACTACATTGTCTTCTTTACAAAGCAATAACGGTAAAGATACGGATTTAACAGTCGGATCAAGTAATACACAAGTATCTTCTTCCGCACCTTCGGAAGCAATACTGCCGCGAATAAAGTCCAAGGTACCGCGGAATGATTTTTTTGCATTGTCGCCCAACGCACCGAGTACATGAATATCGCTGACGGATTTAGGTGCTACATGGGACATAAGCATGGAAATATCGAATTTCTGATTATTATCGCCCAAGTAAGCTAAATCATGAACAATGTGAGCTTCTTCACCTACAAGATCTTGCGTGTAGTGCAAGAAGCTTTCACCGCTACCCAATTCTACGTTCAAGTATTTCTACTTTACTGTTCGCCGCTAATTGACTGTAACGATGTTCAATCTGCTGTACCCCTTCACTGAGAAGGCTGTACTTTTTTGAAAACTACGTTAGCATTTTCAGCTGCTTTTGCTTCGGTTAAAAGGTTCAAACCACCGGTTTCGGCTTCCCCTTTAACTACATATAATACTTCCAAAGAAGCATCTTTAGCCACGTCGATAGCCAAACGAGTTCTGTCGCCTACGCTTTTACCTTCGGCATCAATCGTAATAATTACTTTTTCTTTACCGCCGGCAGGCACTGTAATAGCCATGCCTTTAGTAAAATCATCGGTAACCGCTTTTAAAGAAGTGGCTTCCGCTCCTTCAAAATCAGCTTTTAACAAGGCTTTAGCAGTAAGTTCGGTTACAACCCCTTCATTGGCGCTGACCGTTACTGCTGCCGCTGTATCGCCACCGGCAACCGTACCTTCAGTATGATTTACTTGTAACCACCGGAAAGTAGGTCTTGGGAGCTCATTAAATAATACGTTACTCATCTGTACCTCCTATCCGATAGAGCCTTCAAGCTCTAAGGAAATCAAATTATTCATTTCTACGGCATATTCCAACGGTAATTCTTTGGAAATCGGTTCAACGAAACCACGTACCAACATGGCACGAGCTTCTTCTTCACTGATACCGCGAGTCATCAAGTAGAAAATAGCTTCATCGGAAATACGACCGATTTTAGCTTCATGACCCAAATCCACATTGTCGTTTTCGATAGAAATGGAAGGAATTGTATCAGACTGAGAAATTTCATCCAACATCAAAGATTCACAAGAAACGGTTGCTTTAGCGTGTTCTGCTTTTTACCGATGTTCAATACACCACGGTAAATAGCAGCGCCACCGCTCTTGGAAATAGATTTGGAGTTAATATTGGAGGTAGTATGCGGTGCTACATGCACAACTTTAGCACCGGTATCCAAGTACTGACCTTCACCGGCAAAAGTTACACCGGTAAATTCACAATGAGCGCCTTCACCGGCTAAAATACTCATTGGATATAAGCAGGATACCTTGGAACCGAAGGAACCGGATACCCATTCAATAGTGCCGTTTTTGCCAACCGTACAACGTTTTGTATTCAAGTTGTACATGTTTTAGACCAGTTTTCAATGGTGGAATAACGAAGTGTCGCATTATCTTTAACAAATAATTCAACACAACCGGCATGTAAGTTGGCTACATTGTATTTAGGTGCGGAGCAACCTTCAATAAAGTGTGCTTTAGCCCCTTCTTCAATGATAATCAAAGTGTGCTCGAACTGACCGGCGCCCGGTGCGTTCAAACGGAAATAGGACTGAAGCGGAATATCTACTTGTACACCCTTCGGTACATATACGAAGGAACCGCCGGACCATACAGCGCCGTGCAAGGCGGCAAATTTATGGTCGGTTGGTGGCACCAATGTCATAAAGTATTGTTTAACAATATCTTCGTATTCATGAAGTGCTGTTTCAATATCAGTATAAATTACGCCTTGTTTTACAAGATCTTCCTGAATGCTGTGATATACAACTTCGGAGTCATACTGAGCGCCTACACCGGCGAGGGACGTTTTTTCCGCTTCCGGAATCCCCAAACGGTCAAATGTGCTCTTAATATCTTCCGGAACTTCGTTCCAGTCACCTTTCATGTCAACTTTCGGTTTAACATAGGTAACAATATTAGCCATATCAAGGCCGCTAATATCCGGAATCCAGTTTGGAATATCCAATTCATTGTAGATGCGCAAAGATTTCAAACGGAAATCAAGCATCCATTCAGGTTCGTTTTTATTTTCCCATATTTCGCGGATAATATCTTCCGTTAAGCCGGCATCGGATTTATAAGAATATTCGAATTCATTCTTTATATCGTAGACGCCACGGTCCATATCCTCCACATATGTTTTCTTTCTAGTTTCCATGAGTGCCTCCTAAACTAACGCTTTGTAAGCATCATAGCCTTTGCTTTCGATTTCAGCCACTAACGATGCGTCGCCTGTTTTTACAATACGGCCATCAATTAATACGTGTACGAAATCAGGTTTTAATTTCTGTAAAATGGAGTTGTGGTGAGTAATGATAAGTACAGCATTATCTTTCGTATGGAAACGATCTACACCGTCAGATACGATACGAACTGCGTCAACGTCAAGACCGGAGTCAGTTTCATCAAGCATAGCCAATTTAGGGTTCAATACGGACATTTGCAAAATTTCGTTCTTCTTGCGTTCGCCGCCACTGAAACCTTCGTTTACATAACGCTGTGCATAGGATGCGTCGAAGGACAATTCATCCATTTTAGTTTTCAATTCTTTTTTGAAAGCCAAAGCACGTACGTTTTCGCCGGTTACAGTTGCTTTTGCGGTACGAATGAAATTTTCTACCGTAATCCCCGGAATAGCAATCGGGTTCTGGAAGGACATAAAAATACCGGCTTTAGCGCGATCGTTAACGGCTTCGTCGGTAATGTCTTCACCGTCAAAGGTAATAGTCCCTTCGGTTACTTCATATACAGGGTTACCCATGATAGCATTGGCCAATGTGGATTTACCGGCACCGTTAGTACCCATTACTACATGAATTTCACCTTTATTAATTGTTAAGTCGATACCTTTTAGGATTTCTTTGCCCTCTACGGACACGTGTAGATTTTCTACGCGAAGTAATTCTGACACTGTACAGTCACTCCTTTTATAAATTAATTATATAGTTAAGTCATAAATAGCTTAATTGCTAAATGTTATAAAAAAAGCGGTATCCCACCAAAGTGAAACACCGCCTTATCAGCAAAATTATTCTACCACTTCGGTAAACAGCAATTCTTACAACATCTATTCCTAATAAACATTATACAATCTAACTGTTTACTGCGCAAGTTAATTTCTACTAAAATACTATGAATTTGTTTATAATTATTGAATATTTTAAATATTATGAAAAAATATGACTCTTATTAGATTTTTTAACATTTGAAAAATCAGACTCACACTGTTTCAATACTAATTAATTATATCACAGTTTACAGTAAAAAGATAGAATTTTTACTATAAATCACTGAAATCCAATGTTGCAAATAAATCATCTAAGGTTTCGGCTCGACGGATTTGGGTTACGCTGCCGTCTTCGTTAAGAAGCAGTTCGGCGGAGCGTAATTTACCGTTGTAGTTAAAGCCCATGGAATGACCGTGTGCACCGGCATCGTGAATAACAATGCGGTCCCCCATATCAATCTTAGGTAATTTACGGTCGATGGCAAATTTGTCGTTGTTTTCACAAAGCGAGCCGGTTACATCATATACATGATCAAGCGGCGCATTCTCCTTACCCACCACCGTAATATGATGGTAAGAGCCGTACAGGGCCGGGCGCATTAAGTTGGCCATACAAGCATCAAGACCGATATAGTGCTTGTAAATATCTTTACGATGAATCGCGGTAGCTACCAAGTAACCGTAAGGGCCGGTAACCATACGACCGCATTCAAAAGCTAATGAAATCGGGCTGTGACCATTGCCGATAATCATAGTTTCATAAGCTTCTTTGATACCGGCACTTAAGGCTTCATAATCTACCGGCGTTTCTTCCGGACGATAGGCTACGCCGATACCGCCACCGAAATCGATGAAATCAACTTCGATGCCTGTTTCTTTTTTCACACGAAGTGCCAAATCAAACATCAATTCAGCCGTACCGATAAGGCCGGTAATATCAAGCTCATTGGACACAACCATGGTATGCAAACCGAAACGCTCTACCCCATGATTTTTACAATAATTGATGCTTCAATAATCTGATCGCCGGTCATACCGTATTTAGCTTCTTCCGGTAAGCCGATAATCGTATTACCGCCGTGTTTTAAAGGCCCCGGGTTATAACGGAAGGCCAATCGATTAGGCAATTCACCGTGTTTTTCCAAATAGGCTACATGGGTAATGTCATCAAGATTGATAATAGCGCCCATTTCCATGGCTTTGGCATATTCTTCATAAGGTGTATCGTTGGATGAAAAAATGATATCGTCCCCCGTGATACCGACTTTTTCACATAAAATAAGTTCAGCTAAGGAAGAACAGTCTGCACCTACCCCTTCTTTTTGTAATAAGCGCATGATATAAGGATTCGGTGTTGCTTTTACGGCAAAGTATTCTTTAAAATCTTTCGCCCAGCTGAAAGCTTTAATAAAACGGCGAATATTGTCTACAATCCCTTTTGCATCGTAGATATGAAACGGCGTAGGATACTCCGCTATAATCTCTTCTAAACGCGCTTCCGACACGGGCAATGTTTTTCATTCATCTATCTCTCTCCTCAATATTAATACATTTTGAATAACTTCTATGTAAGATTATACTTAATTTTATAGGTTGTAGTCAATTCTATAGAAAAAAGGGTGTAAAAAATGGCAACTAAGCCAAAACTTAGTTGCCATCCTTTAATATTATATTAACATCAGCTATAGCTTATGATTTATTACATCATGCCGCCCATGCCGCCCATTGGAGGCATAGCAGGTGCTACCGGAGCATTTTCTTCTACTTTATCAGCTACGATGCTTTCAGTAGTCAATACCAAGGAAGCGATGGAAGCTGCATTCTGAAGAGCGGAACGAGTTACTTTAGCTGGGTCAACGATACCGGCTTTAACCATATCAACATATTCTTCAGTCAAAGCGTTGAAACCAACACCGGCGTCAGTATTTTTAACGCGTTCAACAACTACGGAACCTTCTAAACCTGCGTTGTAAGCAATCTGACGAAGAGGTTCTTCAACAGCACGTTTTACAAGGTTAATACCGGTCTGAACATCGCCTTCTTCTTTCAACGTTTCAAGAGCAGGTAAGATATCGATAAGGGTAGTACCGCCACCGGCTACGATGCCTTCTTCAACAGCTGCACGAGTAGCGTTCAAAGCATCTTCGATGCGGAGTTTTTTGTCTTTCAATTCAACTTCGGTAGCAGCACCAACTTCGATAACAGCTACGCCGCCGGACAATTTAGCCAAACGTTCTTGAAGTTTTTCTTTATCGAATTCGGAAGTAGTTTCTTCCACTTGGTTTTTAATCTGAGCAACACGCTGTTTAATAGCTTCGTTGTCGCCGGCACCGTCGATAATAACAGTTTCGTCTTTGCTTACGCGTACTTGACGAGCTGTACCGAGGTCTTCCAATTCAACGCTGTCTAATTTGCGGCCCATATCTTCAGTAATTACGGTACCACCGGTTAAGATAGCGATATCTTCGAGCATTGCTTTACGACGGTCACCAAAACCAGGCGCTTTAACAGCAACGGCTTTGAAAGTACCACGCAATTTATTAACTACCAAAGTAGCCAATGCTTCACCATCAAGATCTTCAGCGATGATGAGTAATTCTTTACCTTGTTTTACCACTTTTTCAAGGGTTGGCAACATATCGGCAATAGCGCTGATTTTGCGGTCAGTGATCAAAATGTAAGGGTCGTTCATAACGGCTTCCATTTTGTCAGGGTCGGTTACCATGTAAGGAGAAATGTAACCGCGGTCAAATTGCATACCTTCTACTACGGAAAGGTCTGTCTGTAAGCCTTTGGACTCTTCAACAGTGATAACGCCGTCGTTACCAACTTTTTCCATAGCTTCAGCAATAAGACCACCGATTTCAGTGTCACCGGCAGATACGGAAGCTACTTGAGCAATATCTTCTTTACCGTTAACCTTAATAGATTTCTTTTTGATTTCTTCTACTAAAGTTTTAACAGCTAATTCAATGCCTTTTTTCAAAATCATTGGGTTAGCACCGGCTGCTACGTTACGCATACCTTCTTGAATCATAGCCTGAGCCAATACAGTAGCTGTTGTAGTACCGTCACCGGCTACGTCGTTAGTTTTGGTTGCTACTTCTTTAACGAGCTGAGCACCCATGTTTTCGAATGGATCGGATAATTCGATATCACGAGCAATGGTTACACCATCGTTAGTGATTGTAGGAGCACCGAATTTTTTATCTAATACTACGTTACGGCCTTTAGGTCCCAACGTAACTTTTACTGCATTTGCCAATGCGTCAACACCACGGCCTAAAGCGCGGCGAGCATCTTCATTAAAAAGAATTTCTTTTGCCATGTCTATTACCTCCTGATACTGCCTTGCGGCAGATCTCATTGAATATATAAATTAGAGAATCGTTGTTATTATAGATATATTATTTTTCTAAAATAGCTAAAATATCGCGTTCGCTAATTACGAGATGGTCAACACCATCAATTTTTACTTCTGTACCTGCATATTTGGAGAACATTACTTTATCACCAACTGCTACTTCAGGAGCAACACGCTGTCCGTTGTCATATACTTTGCCGGCACCTACAGCAATTACTTCACCTTCGGAAGGTTTTTCTTTAGCTGTATCCGGTAAAAAGATACCACTTTTTGTTTTTTCTTCTTTTTCAAGGACACGAATTATAACACGGTCGCCTAAAGGTTTCATCATTGTTAATCTCTCCTTTGTACTAATAGATTTAAATTAGTAGTTTTGATTATTTATTTTATTAGCACTCACTAACATCGAGTGCTAACTACAAGTATTATTATAGCCGAATTGAAAATAATTGCAAGTATTATTTTTGATTTTTGACTTTTTACTAAAATTTTATCTTTTGTCGCATATATTATTTGACTTTTTAATAGAAAAACGCCGTGCTATACACGACGTTTCTTGGCAGCTGCAATAATCTTTTCACAAGTTGCACTGATTGTTATTCGTTTATCCATGCTATAAGCTCGTAAACGCTCATAAGCGGCTTCCTCCGTTATTTTGTATAAATCTTGTAAGATGCCGGTGGCGCGAGCTATTAATTTACGTTCTTCTAAGCTTTGTTCAAGTCCCTCAATATCCGACTTTAACTGCATGTCTTCCTGAAAACGGTGAAATGCCATTTCTAAAGTAGGTCCCAGTTGATCTTCCCGAACCGGTTTGATTAAATAGCCATAAACACCGGATTCCCCCGCTTTTTTACAAGATCCTGTTGGCTGTAGGCCGTTAAAAGAACTACGGGACCCCAATTATGATGGCGAATTTGCCGGGCTGCTTCAATGCCATCCAGTTCCGGCATTTTCACATCCATTAAAATTACATCGGGTTGCAATGTTTTAGCCTTTGCTAAGGCCTCCACACCGTTTTTACCTTCCCCCACTACTTCGTAACCGGCCGCTTCCAACTGGTCACGTAAATCCATGCGAATTAAAGATTCATCATCTACAATTAAAACCTTCATACGCGTTGCCTCTCTCTTAATCTCAAACTCTTTTTTCTATATAGGTAACTATTGTAAGCATCGATATCTGTTATAAACAGCTGATGCTATTGTAAGCGTAATGACTCATTCCGGAAATGTTATGGTCACAATCGTTCCTTGATGCGGTGCACTCTTTCGAGCCGCATCAGCTTGCATCTCATCCCGGTGCGCTCGATCTTCAATGGTCATGGTACCACCCAATTCGTTGGTCACTAAATTTTGAATAATTTGTAAGCCTAATCGTCTAGAAGCCTTTACATCAAAATCATCCGGCAAACCACAGCCATTATCCGTCACAGTAAGTGTAATAAGGCCCTTAGTCAGGTATCCCGCCACAACCATAGATCCGGAACTAATGGTTTCTTCTGTTTTTAAACAACCGAAACCGTGTTCAAAGCTATTGGATATTAACTCATTTAGAATTAAGGATACATAACCGGCACGCTGTGATGATAGTAAAATGCTGTCACCTATATATCGCATTGTACATTGTCTTCACTGCGAAAAATGATCGTTTCAACAAGCGAATTAATTCCTCCGCAATCGTACGAAGTTCAATATAATCCTCTTCATAATGAGATATAACTTCATGGACAAGGGCCATACTTTCAATACGGCTGACGCCTTCTTGAAGTGCTTTTTTAACTTGGTCCGAGTCGGAACGACGAGCTTCCATGCGCAGTAAACCGGCTACGGTTTGCAGATTATTTTTGACGCGATGGTGAATCTCTTTAATAACGGAGTTTTTAACCATTAACTCCTGTTCCTTGCGACGCAAGGCTGTTTTATCTTTTAAAAACAAAAAGCTCCGTTTTGCTCGGGTGCCGGCATTAATCGGTAAGATAGTCTGCTCCACGATAATATCGCCGTAAATTTCTTCGGCCACAGCACCTCGATGATCACGGATTGCCTGTTTAACCCAACTCATCTTCAAGGAACCGCCATAAATTGATGTACCTACAACCGCCTGTCGAAGCCCAATAAGTCTACCAAATGTGACGCCGCTTCATTGGCATAAAGAATGATGCCTGCTTCGTCAAAAATAATAATGCCGTCCTGATAGGACAATGGCGTATACAGTTCAGCTTGATTTTGCTGTGGCACAATCATTGCCATGTAGGTCGTCTCTGCCAATACATCGGAAGCCGCCATAAGCGGCTCTTCCGTATGAGCTCTAAGCCGTTATGAAGCATAGCAATACCACCGATGCATTTACCGCCGTTATCCACAATGGGAAAGGCCAATAAGCGTGCCAATTGCCCGTGTTTTCGTTCCATAAAGCCTTTAACCGAACGGCCCGTATGCAATAAATCTTGCCAAAGACCGACTTCATAAGGTTTCAATAAACGGATATCCGGCATAATCTCAGCCTGTGGCCAATCTTTGATATGGCCAAAAACAAGAATCTGCTCGTCCTTAGCCATAGTAAATACACAAACGTCCTGTTGCGGTAGTGAGGCGGCAAATGGCAGTAAGCGAACTACATTACGCATTAAACGCTGCTGCGGTTCGGATAAATCCGTATGCAGTTTTAATGTATCCCGCACTTCACTGTCCTGTAATTTCATAACCATAAGTACCGCTCCTTAATTTAATTATATCGGCATAGATTTCAAAGGTGGTGTTTGGCCCAATGGAATCGATGGTTTTGCATTCAAATGTAAGTCGGCAAATTTGCGGCTAACGACATATAGTAAGCGCGACAGCCAATCATAGCCGCATTGTCGGTAGCCAAAATGGAGCTTGGTCGATAGAAGGTTAACCCTTCTTTTCACAAGCCGCGGCTAAAGCATCTTGTAAATGACGGTTAGCAGAAACACCACCGGCCAATGTTACTTTAGTTTGCCCCGTAGCATGAGCCGCTCGATTGTCTTTTCAACCAATACATCAATGATAGCTTGCTGAAAAGAAGCGGCCACATCTGCTTCATTAATGGCTTCGCCTTTCTGTTTAGCACTGTTAAGGTAATTTAGAACAGCCGATTTCAAACCACTGAAACTGAATTCAAAATTACCTTTTTCCTGCAAGGCTTTGGGAAACTCAATAGCTGTCGGATTCCCATCGGCCCCTACCCGTTCAATCTGAGGGCCTCCCGGATAGGGATAACCCATGACACGAGCAATTTTATCGAATGCTTCACCCGCTGCATCATCACGAGTTTGACCGAGTACTTCAAATGTTTCATAGTCTTTAACTACCACAAGCATGGTATGACCACCGGATACAACAAGACTTAAAAATGGCGGTTCTAAATCGGGATGAGCCAAGAAATTAGCAAAAATATGGCCTTCCATATGGTGCACACCGATTAAAGGAATATCTGTAGCAAAGGACAAGCCTTTAGCCGCGGCCACACCAACTAATAAAGATCCTACCAAACCGGGGCCATAGGTAACACCGATATGATTAATATCTGTTAATGTTACGCCCGCATCAGCCAAAGCTTGATCAACTACGGGAATTACCTGCTCTATATGATGGCGGGATGCAATTTCAGGTACCACGCCGCCAAATTTTTGATGAATCGGCACCTGACTGGATATAACATTGGATAATACTTGGCGGCCGTTTACCAGCACAGCCGCTGATGTTTCATCACAACTGCTTTCGATGGCTAGGTATATACTTTCATACCGAGGCTCCTCTTCTTTTATTAATGACATAATGTACGCATCTTCCACGGGGTCTGTGTAATAACCCTTGCGTAGGCCTTTTACGGTAAAACCTAAACGGCGATACATAGTAAGGGCCGCCACATTGGATATACGCACTTCTAAAAATATTTCGTTCATACCTTTTTTGAACAATTCTCTGATTAATTTACGAGTCATCATGGCGCCGTAACCGTCACGACGGTATTCGGGTGCAATAGCGATATTCGTAATCTGCCCTTCGTCGAGTACCAACCAAGCGCCGGCATAACCGATAACTTTATCGTCTACTTCGATAACCATGTACATACGCTGGTCCGTTTCTGCCAGTTCCGTTTCAATAGCTTCCATAGACCAAGGGACTGAAAAACAGGCTTTCTCAATTTCAAAAATAGCTTCCGCATCATGAGCCTCGGCTCTACGCAAATTAATCATGATTTTTAACCTCATCGGCTAACGCCGTAGCCGCTTCGGTAACAACAACCGTTGGATTCGGTACCTTGCCGGCAGCAACCAACTCAGGATGTTTCGCATCCCAAACAACTTCGGCTTCGGAGCGACGAATATAATACGGCACCACATGAGCCGCTTCATCCGGCGCCTCAGCTAAGAAACGGGGCATGGCAGCGAGCAACACACCTGACGCCTTAGGAATCCGTAACGCCGGCGAAGCCAGTTGCAAATTAGGTCCGTAATCAGCCAGGGTATGTCCGAATTTAATGATACCGTCACCGGCTAAGATAACCGGCTCATCAAGCGCCGCTAAGGCTTTAAGTGCTTCATCGCGAGTTTTCACCGTAGGCTCTTGTTCGCATACTAACTTCCGTTTACCCAACGATAACGACCTTCGTAAACATTCTTCTTTTGCGCATCGACCATAATGGCCAAGACACCGCTAAATTGCCAAAAATTATGAGCAATCCCATCCATGGTCATAACGCCCAGTAACGGAATATTAAGAGCATAGGCTAACGCTTGGCCGTCCCCATACCGATACGAAGGCCCGTAAAGGAACCGGGACCGATGCTTACAGCGATACCGGTGAGCGCTGTTTTTGCTACGCCGCTTTGTTTAAGTAATAATTCTATATGAGGTACCAACTGTTCCGAGTGCGTGAGACCCGCTTGGACCGTCAATTCACCGATTAGGCGCTGGTCATCCATGACAGCTACGCTCGATACGGCGCTACTCGTTTCAATTCCTAAATACATAGGTTCCTCCAATCTCTAAAAGTTCATCCTCTGAAAGTTCGGCCGTCCGCCATAAACTTAAACGGCTGCCGTCGGTTTCAGCGGTTAAACTGATTTCTAATACTTCTAACGGTAAGGCATCAGGAAACTTATCGGCCCATTCAACGATACTCAAGGTATCCTCCGTAAATTCCCCAAAGCCGATATTTTCAAGCTCCGATTCATCATCGAGGCGATACACATCAAAATGATATAACGTACCGTTCATCGTCTCATATGTATTCATTAAAGCAAAAGTTGGGCTCGTTACTTCCTCCGTAACGCCAAAACCTTCTGCAACACCTTGTGAAAAATGAGTTTTCCCCGTTCCCAAATCGCCGATTAACGCCACACATAACGGTCTACCCTGCTGTGCCATCGTGGCCATAAAACGGCCTAATTGACGCCCTAAGGCTATCGTATCATCTACGGTAAGAGTTTTACATGCCATTACCGCTATTTTATTCTGAGAAGCAATAGTTGTCATTGCCGTCACTCCTTTTTAAAATGGTCATACCCTTTGGCTTCTACTAATTCCTCTTTTCCGTCAGCAGTAGTAAGCCATACTTCACCGATGCCCGCCACTACACGGCCAATACAGTGAATCTGAGGGTGTTTTTTTATGTCTTCAGCTAAACTACTCGGCACTGTGCCTACGAGCTGAAAATCTTCACCCCCATATAAACGCCCAAGCTAAGGGATGAGTTCCTAATGCCTTAGCCGCCTCAATTAATTCATTGTGAAGCGGTATGCCCGTTTCATCAATCAACAGATTAACCTTCGATGCTTTCGCAATTTCAATTCAGTTCGCTGCCAAGGCCGTCACTAATATCGTTAAGCGAGGTAGCTCTATGTTCACGGAGCCAATTACCTAAAGTAACCTGTGGTTCCGGGCGTTGATGAACTTTTTTTATACTATTAAAGCCCTCAAGGTCCGCTAATAAAGCGGCCAATCCGGCTGCCGAACTACCGATTGTATTCGTAACAACGACTAAATTACCCGCTTTAGCGCCACTGCGAAGAACAGCTTCACCGGCCGGTACTTCGCCGACTACGGTCACATTAAGTACCAAAGGACCTTTAGTGGTCACCGTATCACCGCCTACAATATTTACGTCGTAGGTATGGCAGATTGTTTTAAAGCCTTCATACACCGCTTCCATATACGCAATCTCTGTATCAGGCGGCATAGCGGCAGCAATTACAGCCTGCCGAGCGTACCGCCCATGGCCGCAATATCACTGATATTAGCCGCCCCTAAGCGATAGCCCACATCATAAGGGGCTGTCGTTTTATCGGAAAAATGTATACCTTTTACCATCATATCCGTCGTTATGAGTTGGTCATAATCGTGAGTCGTGCGATACACCGCACAATCGTCACCGATGCCGCACACAATGGTTTCAGGATTTATGATTGTATTTGATTTTATCGTATCAATAAAGCCAAATTCGCCACGTTCGGATACTTTCATCGTTCTCCCTCCGTAGGTAACTCATGTTCGAATCTTATTTATTATAGCATATTTTTATACGCAGTGCGTATCATCAGTACGGTTTATTAGTAACGATAAGCACCTTTTAGTAACAGTCAAATTGAACCCAATAAAAAGCAACGGCTGTACCGAACTACGCGATACAGCTGTTGCTTACATTGAGTGATTTATGTCACTGCCTTTATTTTACAATTTGTTGTTCCATGCGCCCCATAGGTTCGCTCAGATCATAACCGCCGTACAGATTGACAGTCTTACCTTCGACCAATAGCTGTACTTTTTTAACATTGTCAAAGGAGGTAGCCGTATTGATGATGGATGCCAAACGAAGCTGGGCACTCAAACCATCTACCTGGCCGCCGTCAAGGAATTGTTTAGACAAATTAATCTTCGCCAAACCGTCTTTAATGTTTACATCTTTGACCTCAACATTTTTAGGAAATACGGGATAGCTTTGACGGCTGTCTTCATCAAAGAGGAATGAAATCGCGTATTTCAACGTTTTCTTATCACTGTCTACCGTAATTGTCTGAGGGCGTACGCCTCTACCGTCATCACGGGGTACATAAATAACCATTTGAGCCATTTTATCTGTATTAGCGTTGCTCTGAGATTTAGACGTGCTTGAACTTGCTACAGCCTGGTTATTACCAAGTTCGGAACCGCTCGCTGTAGGACTGCATCCGGCTACAACTAACACCATAACAGCTAAGAGGGTGGTAACAAATAATTTTGCATTACGTATCATATCACTTACCCCCTAAAATAACTTTCAATACCTGCTGCCACTTCGTCAGCAAATTGTTGTTGTACATTGTCTTTTTTCAAAAGTGCTTCTTCCTTAGGATTGGAAATAAAACCTAATTCCAAGAGAATAGCCGGCATGAGAGAACGACGCAATACATACAAGTTACCCGGTTGGATACCGCGGTCACCGGCAAAACCGGATTCATCGGCAATTTTTGCCTGAATGCGTGAAGCTAACCGTGTATCATACTGAGTTTTATCATAGTAGTATGTGGAAATACCACCTACATTCGGATTGCTGAAGGAGTTGATATGAACACTTACGAAGATATCGGATTTATTAGCCGTCCCCACATCAACACGCGCCTGTAGTTCATCAGGACCGGAGGCATTCGGACCATACACATCCACGTCAGTAGTACGAGTCATATTAACCTTAGCCCCTTTAGCTTCCAAGGCCGCTTTCAACTTCTTGGAAATAGCTAAGGTAATGTCTTTTTCCATCGTCCCGTTAGGTCCGATAGCGCCGGGATCACTACCGCCATGACCCGGGTCAATGGTAATCACTTTACCGGCAATACCGCCACTGGTGCGATAGTCGATTGTCACTGCCTTAGGTTGACTGGCCGTTGCGATGACGGTCGGCTTTTTAGGTGTTGTAGTGGCCTTTGCTTTAGTATTGCTTGTTTTAGTGGATGTATTCTTAGTCGTTGTTTTTTTGTCTGTTTTTACCGTAGCACTGTTGGTCGCCGTATTTTTAACATTCTTATCGGAACCGTAATATAGCTGCGCGGTGCTACCCCTTTTTGCTGAATATCAATGACCCATACGATCGGGACGATTGTTGGCTTTATCTTTTTTTAACGAAAACACATTTACATCGCCTACATCAATTGATTTAGGTGTGTTTAACACAACATTAACATTCTTGCCGTCTTGCGATAATTTCGCATTAGTTACGATATTCTTATCCATCGTAATCGACGTATCATCGGTTTTAAGTTTTACATTTTTAAGTTGTACGGTTGTGGTAGTACCGGCTTTATTAATAGAAGCCGATGCTTCAACCGGTGCTGTCAAACTAAGAACGACACGTACAAACGGAATTGGTGCATCAGAACGCGTTACCCATGTCACATCTGTCACATCCGCCGCTCTGACGCTCATAGCCCATAAAGGCAAAATCATTACTGCCATTACTAAGGCAAACCATATTTTACGCAACAATCTCACTCCTATCAATGGCCACACACTACAATGGCCGGTCAAACTATCTCTAAATATCTTTGTGTTCGTTTTTATATACCCATAAGCAGTACAAAAAGCCTACCTATCAGCTTAAAGCCTTGGGCATGTTTACTTAATTATACCACAAGATTTCAGAGAACCCTTGATTTTGCTGCATTTCACACATCATTCACAAAACAAACATACGCCCCCTACTCTCAAAGCCTATATAGAAGGTTTCGAAGAGTAACGAGGAGCGTATGTTCTTATTATGAAATTTTAAATTTTTACTTGACAAGATTTCTTAATACGGAAAATTTATTACTTAAAAGTCAATAACAGCGCATGTAATTTGATTTTTGTAACCATAGCTAATATTAACGTTCCGTTGTTACCTGCCAAGTGTTGCCATCCGTGTGAATACGAATTGTACCTTGTCGAGCTGTTGTATAAACCATAACGTTTTCAGCCGCTAAACGATCTAAAGCTTCCCTCGTAGGATGACCATAATCATTGTGTAAGCCTACGGAAATAACAGCTTTTTCGGGACGAACAGAGCGTATAAAGTCCTTTTGAGATGAGCTTGCACTGCATGATGACCTACTTTTAATATGCGACTGAATAATTTAGTATTTTCTTCCTTAATCAGTTTATTTTCTTCAGCTCTTGATGCATCACCGGTAAATAACATAGAAAATTTACCAAATACAAGCTTACCTACAATACTATTATCATTAGGATCCGGTTGGCCTTTTTTATCCATAATATACTGACCTTCTTCCGGTGCGTACACAACAAACTGAGCATCTTTACCTAAATCAACAGTCATTCCCTTATATAAACCAATTCGTTTTAAATTTTTCTTATCCGTATCTTTTGCATATGTATTATACACAGAAGTTTTATATTTCATACCATTATCATACACATGTTCAATAGGAATCCCTGCATCAATAAGTGCATGAAAGCCACCTAAATGATCTGAGTGCGGATGCGTAATTATTACGTTTTTTAATGACTTCACATTGTACTTCTTTAATTGAGCCACAAGGCTGTCACGATGATCTACATCACCTGTGTCAATCAAAGTATATTCATCGCCCACTTTAATAAGATGTGCATCCCCTTGACCGATGTCCAAGGTATACACGTCAAGGGTACCGGAAACCGCCGAACTGCTACCACCGGAATTAGAGGAACTATTACCAATGATATTAGAGCCTGTTTCAAGAATTTTATTAAAACTATCCCCGATTGTCGTACCGGAAGCAGCACTGCATCCGGTAAGCGCGAAGAAACTTACTAAAAAGGCAAAAACTATGGCTAAATATTTTGCCCAAAATTTATTATTCAATTGCATACTTCACCTAACAAATTAAAACACCAAAAGAACAATGTTACCATAACTATGAGTAGCTAAAGATCAGTCGTTATTTAGCGGCAGCTATTCTCTATGAACTACCGCTAAATAACGGATTATTGTTTATTCCACATCAAAATCTAATAATTCAGTTATGGTATATGGCAACTGACGGCTTACTTCAGACGGCGTGTAACCGAAGTTTCTATCCTCGTAAAGAGCATCTGCGGCCGCGCCATGGAGATATACCCCGGCCATAGCCGCTTCCAATTCTTCGAGGCCCTGGCCTAAGAGCCCGGCAATAATACCGGTTAAGGTATCACCCATGCCACCGGTGCCCATACCTTCATTGCCGCTATAATTTACCGCCACAAGCCCTTCCGGTGAAGCGACTACGGTCGGCGCCCCTTTAAGAACTAAAACAACTTTGTATTTTAAAGCAAATTGACGAGCAATTTCTACACGATTTGCTTCAATTTCTTCCACGCTAAGCCCCGTTAAACGAGCAAATTCACCGGGATGCGGTGTTAAAATGGCCGGGAAATCGCGCTTAGCAAATTCGTCGCCTATAGTATCCATATTGCCGATTGCCCAAAGTGCATCAGCATCGATAACAAGTGGCGCATCCGTAGTTGTTATAAAGGTTTTAGCAAGCGTCATACTTTCTTCACTGCGACCAAAGCCCGGTCCGATAGCAACCGCTTCTTTTTCAGAAGCATGCATGCGTAAATGCAATAAACTGCCGAACGATCCGGTTAACACTTCCGGCATGATTTTAGATTGTAGCATTTTTAAGCAATCCGATGGCACTACAGCTGTTATTTTACCGGCACCGGCGTGTACCGCTGCTTCCGCTGCCAAAAGAGGTGCCCCAATCATACCGTCAGAACCGCCGATAATCAATGTATGTCCATTGGTACCTTTATGAGCGGTTTCTTCCCGTTCCGGTAATAAAGCGGCCACTAAATCCGGTGTAATCAATTCGGTTGGGTAATTTTTGTTTTCATCATCCAGTAAAGCCATTTCCCAGGAAAAGCCAAGACCTTTAACCGCAATATTACCACAATAGGAACGGGCCGGATATAGTAACATACCAATCTTAGGCGCTCCAAAAGTAACAGTTATATCCATGGCATCGTACCATTGGCAACAGCCCCGGTATTGCTGTTCATGCCGGACGGAACGTCAATGGCTACCAACAAAGTATCGGGATAGGTTTCTACATGAGCTTCTATGCGATCCAAGATTTCCTGAATAGAATCGCGTAATTCGCCGGTTAAACCGGTACCTACCAAACCGTCCACAATCACATCGGCCGCTTCGAAAACATCGCCGTCTTCAATTGTTAAAACCGGAATTTCCAAAGCATCAATAGCCGCCATCTGTTGGTCAAAAAGTTCTGAAGCATGACTATCATCATTGGGGATAACAATACGAACTTCATGACCCCATTCTTCCAACTGTCGAGCCGCCACCAAACCATCTGCCCCATTATTGCCTTTACCGGCAACAATAACAATCTCTAGGGGTGATTCAATCTCTTCAAATGCTCCCACAATGCTTCCGCCACACCACGACCGGCCATTTTCCATTAATACCGCCTAATGGCAGACCGCCTTTTTCAACAGCCCATTGATCGATGAATTTAGCCTCTTCCTTCGCTAAGATACGCATAGTAGCTCCTTTCTACATAAAATAAATATCGTCGATGACTTTATATCTTCTTCTAAGTCATGACATCTATAACACCGCTTTTATATAAGCGGGTTAACACTGCAAAATACTAACTTTTTAGAGTACTACTACCGTAGCCACTGCATAGTCTCGGCAATGGCTGATAGATAGTTGCAGGGACGTAAACCCTTTTTGATCGAATATATCTTTAAAAACACCGTTTAACCGTATAAAGGGTCCTCCATATTCATCGCGTAGAATCTCTATGTCCTGAAAAGTCCCCTGCCTGAAGCCAATGCCTAAGGCTTTTACAAACGCTTCTTTAGCCGCATACATACCTGCTAAGGAAGCCGCCTTTTGTTTCCCGCGACTTTCGGCATAGGCAAGTTCATGAGCGGTGTAGACTCTTTTGGCAAAAGAGTCTTTAGCCACGGCTTGTTCGATGCGCGCGATTTCAATAATATCTGTTCCCAGTTTCATATTTCATCAACCTTCGTAACACATTGTTTAGCTAGAATGCCATTAAATTCGCCGTAATTACAATAGTTCGTTGTAGCAGCAATAGTTTACTGAAGCTGCAATCGTTCAACTTTGACTGCGGTTTAACTTCAAAGAAAAAGCTCCTGACAAGCAGGAGCTTCACTATTAACCTCGCAAAGAACGAATCATTTCACTACGATCGTTTGCACCGAATACAGCCGAACCGGCCACTAAAATATCAGCGCCCGCTTCACGCACGAGTGGTGCCGTTTCTAAATTAACGCCGCCGTCAACTTCAACAACAGCTTTGGTATTTTCATAATAAGCAAGTAATTTTTTTGCCTTCTGGATCTTACGAACCGCATGAGGAATAAAAGACTGCCCACCAAAACCTGGGTTAACGCTCATAATTAATATCATGTCCAAATCGGACGCTATATCTTCCAGCATTGATACCGGTGTAGAAGGATTCAAAGAAATCCCGCTTCATGCCATGAGCTTTAATTTCCTGTACTAAGCGATGCATATGCGGTGTCGCTTCCGCATGGAATGTAAAATACTCCGTACCGATATCGGCAAATGTTTTCACATAATCGGCAGGATTGGTCACCATCAAATGAACATCAAACGGTAACTTTGTATGGGCACGCAATGCCTTAATTACCGGTGCACCAAAGGTAAGATTCGGCACAAAATGACCGTCCATAATATCGATATGCAATAAATCAGCGCCACTTGTTTCAACGCTTTTAATTTCTTCCTGTAAACGCGCAAAATCTGCGGATAACATAGAAGGGGCAATCTTTACCATAATTTCACCATTTCCTTTGACTGCGAATTTCATCGCGAATGACTAAGTACGATTCATAACGCCCCGCCCCTATCCGACCGTCTGCAACAGCGTCTTTGACGCCACATACAGGCTCATGCTCATGATAGCAGGGACTGAACTTACAACCTGATTCAGCCGCTAAAAATTCAGGATAAAGCGACGGCAAGCGTTCCTCTGAATCTCACTGAAATCGATAAGCACTAAATCCCGGTGTATAC
>ENA-OQIC01000221-OQIC01000221.1-human-gut-metagenome-genome-assembly--contig:-NODE-221-length-26863-cov-2.090926_pt1 | contig 26863 bp, 36 predicted proteins | sample MGYA00242572_ERZ504736 | MGnify/ENA primary metagenome ERZ504736 (study PRJEB26092, sample SAMD00036201) | human gut metagenome | host: Homo sapiens | study: EMG produced TPA metagenomics assembly of...
GAAGAATGCGAGAAGCCTTAATACCAGACAATGCGGAATCCACAAATACAAAGGAGAATGTTCCGGTGTATTAAGGAAGAAGGGCAAGAGCAGTCCTTACACCAGCAAAAGAAAATGTCCGTCAGAATGGCAGACGCATGAAAGAACCAGAAGAACCGATGTTCACAATTACTGCAACCGATCGTCATGGCATCTTGTATCACGGCAGAATAAGAAGGTTAGTTCCGAGGGAATGTTTGCGTCTGCAGGGGTATTATGACTGGCAGATTGATAAGATCATAGACAGCACTTCTGACGCACAGCTTTATAAACAGGCTGGAAACGGGGTGACTGTCAATGTTATCGAGGCAATTGGCAAACTATTACAAAAGGCAGACTCCGGACTCAACGAACAGGAAGTGTCTGAGAAAGGAATCCATTAGGCATGATCGGTATAAAAGATCAATACTTTGGAACAGAAATCGAAATGACAGGGATTACCAGACAACGTGCTGCAGAAGTTGTTGCTGAAATGTTTGGAACAGAAGCATATTATGACGGCACGACTTACGGAATCTGGTCAGTGATAGATTTGGAAGGAAAAAAGTGGAAATTTATGTCTGATGGAAGCATTTATACACAACGGAAGTATACGGTCGAATTGTAGATGCAAGTGGAGAATATTCAACAGAATGGTATCTCCGAAATTATCCTATGATGAAATGGGTAAGTTACAGGAAGTAGTACGCTGTCTGCGACAGCATGGAGGTTTTGTAAATGAGTCCTGTGGTCAGCATGTTCATGTAGATGCATCGAATCATACACCGCAAAGCCTGAAAAATGCATTAACAATTATGTATGCAAAGGAAGATATCCTGTTCAAAGCACTGAAAGTGCAGGAGAGAAGAGCAAATAGTTATTGTCAGAGGGTGCAACCGGAGGTATTGGAGAAAATCCGAAAAATACCAAATAGGTCAATCACTATGGACCGAGTAAGAAATGTCTGGTATGGAGGCAGGGATAGAAGTCACATCCATTATGATGATACCCGTTATTATGCTCTGAATCTTCATGCTGTGTTTTCCAAGGGAACTTTGGAATGGCGTTGTTTTGAAAGCACACTTCATGCAGGAAAGGTAAGAGCAAACATTACATTGGCATTAGCCATTTCCGCACAGGCGATCAATCAGAGATCTACACAGATGAAAAAGACACTGATATCAGAAATCCGGCATTTACATTTCGTACATTTTTATTGAGACTTGGGTTAATTGGAGATGAATATAAAAATGTCCGAAAACATCTGCTGGCAAATCTGGATGGTGATCTTGCGTGGAGATATGATAAAAGCACGTATGAGTGTCTGAAGAAAAATCAAAGGACAGAAGGAGTCAGATAGAGGTGAGAAAGAATGGAAGATAGATATTACTTTGCTTATGGCAGCAACATGAATCTGGAGCAGATGAAGTACAGGTGTCCGGCTGCGGAAGTTGTGGAAAATGTCCGACTTGAAGATTATCGGCTGGCATTTCGAGGAAGGGCTCCGGGTAACGGAGTAGCAACGGTACTGCCGGAAAAAGGAAGCTGTGTCGAAGGAGTCTTATGGAAATCACAGAAGCGTGTGAGAAGAGTCTGGATTTTTATGAAGGATTCCCAAGTTTTTATGGGAAAGAATTGATTCAGGTAAAAAATCAGGATGGTGTGGAGAAAGAGGTGTTTGTATATATTATGAACGCTCCGCACAAAGATGTTCCGGCAAGACCATCGAAGTTTTATCTGGATGGAATTCTGGAAGGATATAAGGATAACCAGATTCCAACAGAGTCTGTCATGGAAGCGGTGAAGCGTACCAGACAGGAAGTGAAAAAAGAAAAAAACGATATACAAGATAAAACGTACCGCAGAGGAAACATCTTCTGCGGTATTTTAATGAAAAAATCTATTTATGATAGGAAGGAAAAGCACATGAAGGTTAGAAAATTAAAGACCAGAATTGCTGCTTTTGGACTGGCTGTCCTGATGGGCGTCAGTACCTTGAGCAGTGCGAATGCGTTTGCGGCTGAACGGACAGGCTCGGAACAGCAGACGGAAGTACAGGCGGTAACAAGCCAGAAAGATACATCGGTTACAGCAGATGATATCACAAAAGCGGTTTCGGATGAAACATTTGCAGTGGAAACCTGTATGGAAGGAATCCATTATGAGGCAGAAAAAGAAGATGTTACGCTTGTAAGTATCAAAGATGAGAATGGTGGAGAGTATCATTCTGACAAAGCAGGAACATATATTGCCACTTATATGGTCGTTCCAAAAGATAAGAGTGACAGCTATACCATCACCCGGAAAGTGACTCTGACGGATACAGAAGGTCAGGCACATTCTAAAGAAAATGGTGGAGAGAAACAGAAGTCAGATACAGAATCTGAAGATGATTCGGATTCGCCTGTGCAGAACTATACAGATGTAGAAATTGAAACATCCGAAGAAGATGCATCTGCACAGGCAGTCAAAGAACTGAAAGAGGACATCGAAGAGGGAAATGTGATGGTATTGTCTGCGGCTGAAAGAGCTACAAGCAGCGGTTCCACAGTTACATTGACAAAGGAGAACCATTTATTATCCAAGTTATATTGGAAATTATCTTACTTGCCTGTTTACAGTCAATGGAAAAATTGCATACTGCCTTCAGTCCCAGAAAGCATCCCCACCGAGTGGAAGTTATGTAGCACAGGTACTGGACAGCAATAAAAATCTGCAGAAAGTCCTTTATTATGGTTATGGCGGGGCAGGAGATCTGACAGGAAGTTATCTGTCTGGAAAAACGGCAGATGAAAAATATGTGTATACACACATTGCAGCCAGCTACGCTTACGCAGGAGAAGCCGGATTTACCGGATGTAATTATAATGACCTTGTAAATGCTGGGGTTATCGCATATATCAATTATCTGTTCGGACAGGAAGAACCGCCAAAAGGTGAACTGAGCTTTTCAAGCACAAAGCTGAATGCAGTACGGGATGGAAACATCCAGAAAACACCAAATATCACACTGTCTGTAGATCACAGAAACTATGTGACATTGAGTGTACCGGAAAATGTGACTGCACATAATCTTTCTAAAGGAACAAGTGTTACAAATGGAAAAATCCAGATTTATGGTGGAGATACATTCTATCTGTCTGCGGATTTATTACTGACAGGCAGTTATGCTTCCGGCAACTTATATGGTTCTGTCGGAAAGACATGGAGAACACTGGTGCTGACAACCGGAAATTCCAAGCAGGATATCGGTGTATTTGAAAGCGAAACAGCAGCTCCGGTAAGTTTCAGTGTACAGTGGCTGAATATGACACGCATTGAACTTATGAAGAAAGATGTCAATACACAGAATCCACTGTCAGGAGCAGTTTATGGTATTTACACCGATAAGAAGTGTGAAAACCTGCTGATGACAATGTCAGCAACCGGAACAGACGGAAAAGCAGTCAGCGATTATTTTGATTCCGCATTGAAAACAGTGTACGTGAAAGAGATCACTGCTCCGACAGGGTACAAACTGAATACAGAAGTATATAAAGTGGATGTTGCAGCCGGAAAGACATTGACGGTAACAGCAACGGATGAGAGGGTCACCGGAAAAGTAAAGATCGCAAAGATTGATAAGGAAACACTTGCATTCCAGCCACAGGGAGACGGCGCTCTTCGAGGTGCTGTGTATGGTCTGTATGCCAAAGAAGATATCGTGCATCCGGATGGCACAACAGGAGTTCTGTATAAACAGGACAGCCTGATTGCACAGGGAGTCATCGGAGATGACGGAACACTGGAATTTTCAGAATTATACCTTGGAGAAATGTATCTAAAAGAAATCACTCCACCGGAAGGATATACACTGGATACTACCAAATATGAGGTATCAGTAACTTATGAAGGTCAGGATGTTGCCGAAGTGACAAGAGACCTTACGGTAAAAGAGCAGGTAAAGAAACAGGCATTCCAGTTAATCAAAATCAGTGAAGATGGAGAGCAGACAGAAACGGACCTGGTTGCAGGAGCAAGATTTAAGGTATATCTGATCAGCGACCTGACACAGGTGAAAATGGGAAACTGAAACCGTCCAATGGAGAAAGCTATACAGCAAGTGATTTCAAGAATTATGACTTCAGCAAAGAGCAGGTTGCAGTTACTTATGAGAATGGAACCGCCGTACCAGTACCGGAACTGCTCACTGATACCAAAGGATATGCAGTCAGCCCGGAACTGCCGTATGGAAGTTATGTTGTAGTGGAAAGCACTACCCCGGAGAATCTGAAAACCATTGATCCATTTGTTGTAAATGTGGAAAATGACAGCAGAGAACCAATGCAGTGGAGAGTATTTGATGACCGTCCGTTTGAATTTTTGTTGAAAATCGTAAAGAAGGATGCACAGACTGGAAATACGGTTTTAAAGGCCGGAGCCTCTTATAAGATTTACGATGTGACAAATAAGAAATATGTGGAACAGGTTGTTCAGTATCCGAAGAAAGAAAAGATCAGTGCATTCAAAACAAATGAGGAAGGATATCTGATCACACCGCAGGAACTGAAGTGCGCTACCTATCGAATCGAAGAAGTAAAAGCACCGGAAGGATTTGTAAGACAGGGAAGCGAAGAGTCCCTGTATGATGGAACAACGATTATTTCACCATTAGAGCAGACTACAAAAGGAACATATAAAGAAAATCCGCAGAGCGGTATTGTAATTACAGTATCTTCAAACACTGCACATCAGATTGATCCGGATACAGGAGCTGCGATTGTAGAGGTAGAACAGAAAAATGACGAACAGGTAGGAAGCCTGCTCCTGACGAAAAAGGGAGAACAGCTTACCGAAGTAACCGGAGATTCTGTTCTGGCAAAAGTAGAAGCACTGGTTTCTAAAGTAAGAAATGCCGTATCTGGTAAAGAAGAAACAGGTATTTATAAAGGTTTTGAATATGAAGAAACCGGAGTAGAAGGTGCTGAATTCGAAGTATATGCCAAAGATACCATCTATTCACCGGACGGAGCAAAGGACGAAGCAGGAAATCCAGTTGTCCGTTATGAGAAAGATGACCTGGTAGCCAAACTGACTACAGATGAAAATGGAACAGCAGCTATCAACAATCTGCCACTGGGAACGTATTATCTGAAAGAAGTTGTAGCAGGAGAGAATTTTGTCCTGAATACAGAACAGAAAGAATTTACCCTGACAGCAGAGGATGATACACAGGCAGTTGTTTATGAAGGCGTTACTTATAAAAATGAAAGACAGAAAGTTTCCGTATCAGTAGAAAAGAAAGATTCTGTCACAGGTGAAAAGCTGGAAGGTGTTATTTTTGGGCTGTATGCTGCGGAAGATATTCTTTCTAATCAGGGAGAGGTTCTCGTAGAGAAAGACACCCTGCTGGAAAAGAAAGCAACGGATGCAAAGGGAACACTTACTTTCGACAGTGATCTTCCACATGGAAAATACTATGTCAAAGAGGAAGTCAGAAAAGCCGGATATCTTCCAAATGAGGAAGTATGGAATGTAGATGCAACTTACGAAAACCAGAATCTTGCAAAGATTGAACTGAACAAAGAAGTTGAGAATCAGCCGACAGAAACACGCATTACCAAAACAGATGCAACAACCGGAAATGAGCTGGAAGGAGCAAAACTGCAGGTCATTGATAAAGACGGAACTGTTGTGGAAGAGTGGATCAGTACGAAGGAAGAACATGTCATTTACGGACTGCCGGAAGGAAGTTATACCTTACATGAGGAACTGGCTCCTTATGAAGAAGGCTATGTGTCTGCCAGCGATGTGATGTTTGAAGTCAAAGAAGATGGCAGTGTGACAAAGGTTGAGATGAAAGATGAATATTCCAAAGTGGAAATTTCAAAAACAGACCTTACAACCGGAAAAGAACTGGAAGGGGCAAAGCTTCAGATTATCCGCAAAGACGGAACTGTTCTGGAAGAGTGGATTACGGACGGAAAACCACATTCCGTTGAAAAGCTCCCAGTCAATGAAGAACTTACTCTGCGTGAGATCACCGCACCGGATGGTTACGAGATTGCGGAAGATGTTACATTCACATTGAAAGATACAATGGAAGTCCAGAAAGTAGAAATGAAAGACGCCAGAACACCGGAGAAAACAACAGAAAAAACAAATGCACCAAAAACAGGTGATAACCAGAAGTATGGCCGTTTGTTCTGCTTGCACTGGCATCTGTCGGAACAGCTACAGGAGTGACTGTATACCGCAGAAAGAAGTCAAAAATGACAGACAACAAAGAAGAAACAGAAGAAAAATAAAATAAGAATTACAGGATAAACCAATCTGACAGGGCAGGAGATGTGCATAAGGCAGCTTCTGTCCTGTCTGTCTATAAGGAGAAGAATGATGAGACGTTTTTATACAGCAGAATCAGTAACAGAAGGACATCCAGACAAAGTATGCGATCAGATAGCAGATGCAATCTTAGATGAATGTCTGCGTTACGATCCATCTTCGAGAGTGGCGTGTGAAGTCCTTGCTACAAGAGGAAATGTGTTTGTAGCAGGAGAAATCAGCAGCGGATATGAGCCGCCAGTGTTTGATGTGATCCGAAAGGTTTTAGAGGAGTGTGGATATTGTACAGATGGGATAGAAATGGATACGTTTGTACACCAGCAGAGTCCAGATATTGCAAAAGCAGTTAGTGTGTCGAAAGAATTTCGGGATAATATCGGCGCAAAGATAAGAGACAGAAGCAGGGGAGCTGGAGATCAGGGTGTTATGGTCGGATATGCGTGCGATGAGACTCCGCAGCTTATGCCAATGCCGACTGTTCTGGCACACCGGATCACACGTGAACTTCGGCTTGCAGAAGAAGTGGATATATCAAAGATATCTTTTCTGATGGAAAGGCACAGGTAACCGTAGAATATGAAGATGGAAAGCCAGTGAGACTGGAAAGTGTTGTTGTTTCCTGCCAGCATGGTACAGAAAAGAGTCTGAAAAAGTTAGATGCCGAGATCAGAGAGAAGGTGCTTCGCCCGGCACTCAGATTATTGCCTCCGGATGAGGATACGAAGATTCTGATCAATCCGTCAGGAAAATTTGTGTGTGGAGGGTTTGATGCAGATACCGGACTGACCGGAAGAAAGCTGATGGTGGATACTTATGGCAGTATGGTTCCGCATGGTGGCGGTGCATTTTCAGGAAAAGACTGTTCGAAAGTAGACCGTTCGGCGGCTTATATGGCAAGGTATATCGCCAAAAATATAGTAGCTGCTGAGTTTGCAAGCAAGTGTCAGGTGTCTCTGGCTTATGCAATCGGAGTAGCAGAGCCGGTTATGATTGAGGTAGATACCTTTGGTACAGGAAAAGTGTGTGCAGATGATTGTCTGGCGGCAGCAATCCCACTGGTGTTTGGAGTGACACCCGTTCAGATCATGGAATCCCTTCGACTGAACCGTCCGATTTTCCGTCAGACGGCAGTTTTTGGTCATTTTGGAAGAAAGGAGTTCCCTTGGGAGCGGACGGATAAGGTTCTGGCTCTTCAGGATGCAATTCTGTAATGCCCTGGGTAACGGAAGAAGAGATTCAGGCAGCAAAAAATATGACTGCGTATGAGTATTTGCGAACACATCAGGCACAGAGACTGCAAAAGACAAGAACCAGAAATGAATGGCAGTTGACGGACCATGACAGTTTTAAAATCAATGAACTGTCCAGTAAATGGCATTGGAAATCCAGAGATATCGGTGGTGTGTCCGCACTGCGGTTCCTGATTGAAGTGGATGGGATGAAATTTACAGATGCCGTAAAACTGCTGTGCGAAGAGAGTCCGTCTTTTATTCCGACACAGTCTGTGGAAAGGGAAAAACTGCCATTTAAGCTGCCGGAGAGGTATTGTAATTGCAGACGAATCAGGCTTATTTAAACCACAGAGGAATCAGCGATGAAGTGATCACGTATTGTATTTCGCATGAAATCCTTTATGAAAGTGTCCCGTATCATAACGCTGTTTTTGTTGGGAAAGATGAATCTGGAAAAGCAAGATATGCATTCCTGCGAGGAATCTATGAAAAAAACGGGAAGGGATTCAAGATGGAGCAGACCGGGAGTGAAAAAAAGTACAGCTTTTGTATTCCACCTGAAAGAGAAACAAAGCGAGTTGCCGTATATGAAGCGTGTATTGATGCACTGGCACACATGACATTGGAAGAGGGAAAGAGGGATAAATATCGGCTTTCCCTTGGGGGAATCGCTGCTCCGAAAGAAAACGCACAGATACAGAGTGAACGTTTTAAAAAGCCGCCGGACGCACTGGAAGAGTTTCTGAAGAACCATCCGGAAATCAAAGAAATTGAAATCTGTACCGATAATGACTTTGCAGGAAGATGGGCGAAAGACAGATGAAAAAACATTATGAGGGAACGTATCAGATTATCTGCAATCTGCCGGAAAAAGAAGGGGCAGATTATGCAGACCTTGCGAAAGAAAAAAAGCAGGCAAATAAATGCAGGGACAGACCATTGGAAAGAAGGTGATAGAGAATGGAAGAAAAAGGAACGATGCACGTACAGCTATTGACGGAGCTGACTGGAAATCTTTATTCAGAAGAATCCGAATGGGAAGAAGATTGGTCGGAGAGTGATGAATATGGAATGCCGTTAGATGGAACAGAACTTGCCGATTATGAAGAAGTCATCCGAGAAGAGCTGGAACGCTATGGGAAGATGATCTCATGCAGTATTTTGACGGAAGTGAGTCCATTCATGGAAAAATACAAAGTGCAGTTGTTACGATAGAAAACAAAGATGGAATCCTGTACGGCTGTACCAAACTGGAATTAAATGAATTTTTAAGTCAGGAAGAACTACAGGAATTCACCGAATACATTACAGGGCAGTACAGTGACGGTTGGGGTGAAGGATTTGAGCAGAGGGATATCAAGGTAGATGGTGGAATGCTGAATGTGCATTTCTGGCATCCAGATATGGAGCAGCCGAAAATCTATGAAAAGAAAACAGAGCAGATCCCGATAAAGCCTGAGAAACAACGTCCCAAGTTACAACTCCTTGGACATGATGGGAATATTTTTTCCATTATGGGCAATGCCTCAACTCTTTTGAAAAAGAATAAACAGACAGCAGAAGCAAAAGAAATGTGTAAAAGGGTATTGGAAAGAGGGGACTATTACAAAGCACTTTTGATTATCAGTGAATATGTGGAAACCGAGTTGAGTCCACCACCAAAAGAAAATAAGAAGGCAAAGAAGAAACATCAGCCGGAACGGTGAAAGGAGAGAATATGAATAAGTATAAGATTACAGCGATTGAACATCCGCAGTATCCATGGCTCCATCGAATACAGGCATTGATCGATGTGAATGAGAAAGTACCAAAAGGAACACTGGGCGGTTTTGTAGAGAATGAAAACAATCTGTCACAGGAAGGAACTTGCTGGATTTATGATGATGCAATCTGTTGCGAAAACGGTGAGGTAAAGGAAGAAGCTGCACTTTATGATGGCAGCTTGGTCAGAGGTTATGCTGTTGTTACCGGAGATACTACTTTTTATGACAGAGCAGTTGCAAAGAGAGACTGTTATATCTGTGGCGGTGAGATAAAGGAAAATGCGATAATCAGTGGAAAAGCATTTATTGATACGGTAGGAGTAAATGCACCTGTTATCGGTGGAGAAAGCCATGTGTATGGAGAAGTAAGAGGAAATATCTATATTAAAGGGGATATTTTCCCTTGGGATATATTTAATAACCACACAAAAGATATGTTCTTATATGAAAATGGAAAGTGGAGAGCTTTTTCTGTTCCTGAGAAACTGAAACCGCCACAGTCCTACCAGAAAAGACAAACAAAGAAGAAAAATCAGCCGGAACGCTGAGAAAAGAAAGGATGATGCCTATGACAAATGGCCTGAGTTTGGAAGAACTTATGAAAGAGGGAACATACCCGGAGGAATATACTGAAGGGGAAAACTGGAAAATATTACATGGAGATACATTAAAACTGGTCAAAGCATTCCAGCCGGGAATCTTTGATGCAGTGATTACCGATCCGCCTTATGCGTCCGGGGGAACAAAGCAGAATGAAAGAAACCGTACCACCAATCAGAAATATAGCAGTATGAAGGCAGAGAATGCACTGCCGGATTTTGATGGGGATAACAAGGACCAGCGTTCCTGGACCCACTGGATGACAGAGTGGCTCTACGATGTGCGGAAAGCCTGTAAAGTCGGTGCACCAATCTGCCTGTTTATTGACTGGAGACAATATCCCTCTATTACCGATGCACTCCAGTGGGCAGGCTGGATCTGGAGAGGAACTGCGGTGTGGGATAAGGGAAACTCCCGTCCGCAGAAAGGACGTTTTCGCCAGCAGGCTGAATATATTGTGTGGGGCAGTAACGGACCGATGCCGATCAACCGTCCGGTATCTTGTCTGCCGGGTGTTTTCCGATATGGAAATCCGCAGAACCGGATTCATGTGACAGAGAAACCGTTGCAGCTTATGAAAGATGTCATCCAGATTTGTGAACCGGGAGGACTGATCCTGGACCCGTTTGCCGGAGCAGGAACAACTGTCCTTGCAGCGGTTATGACAGGTTATCGTGCAGTGGGAATTGAGGTAACAGATGCCTACTACAAACTGGGAAGTGACAGAGTGAAAATTGCATTAGAAGCAGAGCAGAAAGAGGATGAAAAGTAGCCGGGATGTCCAATTGGACATCTTGTTTTTTATAGAGAAAATCAGTGGCATCCAACTGGATGCAGGAAGGAGATGGAGCGTATGGAACAGGCTCTGGCTTATGTGTGTTGTTCAGCAGAAGAAAGCCGGGTAAAGGTGCAGAAATATTGCAGAAAAATCTATGAACTTGGGTATGTACCAATCTGTCCGAGATTTGTATTCTCACCATTCTTGGAAGAGTCCGATGCAGAAGATATGCAGGGATATGGAAGAATGTCACATATCCTTTTGCGGAGGTGCCGGATGGTAGTCGTATGTGGAAAAGAAGTGACAGGAACAATGAATACCGAAATCAGTATGGCAGACAGACTCCATATCATTTGTACGACACTCGATGGACTGGTACAGATAAAAGAATCAAAATAAATCAGAATCGAGTCAATCCAGTGCTACAGAAACTGGCGGTACTCGTATTGCAAGCATAGCGTTGGATATCCAAACGCACTTGAGAACCCCAATCCCCCAGACACAGACGGAAATGGAAAGGAAGGATCAAGTCATGTTAAGAAACGGAGTAATAATCGTAATCGCATTGATGAGCGGAGGATTTATAGGAGTGGTAGTGACCTGTTGCATGGTTGCAGCGAAAAAATCCGATGAGGATCTTGGCGGTATGATGAAAGAGGAAGAGAAAAAAGAAGGGACGGTGATGCAATGCGAAAACGAAACCATGTGATCCCGGTACGGCTTAACGCAAGGGAAGTCAGGGAACTGAATGAGCAGGTCGAAAGAAGCGGTCTGAGCCGGGAAGAGTTTATGCGTTCGTTGATTTTAGGAGCACAGGTACATGCGAAACCCTGTGAGCATCACCCAGAATTGCTCCGAAAAATTGCAGGCTTATGCAACAATGCCAATCAGCTCGCCCATGTTGCCAATGCTTCTGGAATGGCAAGTGAGCAGAGCATTCAGGAAATGCTGCGTCTTACCAAAGAAACATGGCATCTGGTAAAGGAAGAGTGGTAATGCCGGATGGCTTATACAAGTGTTATCCCCGTCCACCGCCTGGACCGTTCTATCGAATATGTGAAAGACAAAGAAAAGACCACACAGAAAGCAGACTCTCTGGAGGCTGCCATCGATTATGCCATGAACCGGACCAAAACGGAACAGGCGGTTTTTGAAGATACCATCGGATGTACCAATGAAAATGCGTATGAAGATATGGTGGCAACGAAAAGGAGATTCCATAAGATGGGCGGTGTAGAAGGATATCATCTGGTACAGAGTTTTGCAGAAGGCGAGGTGACACCGGAACTGGCACATCTCATCGGGCAGGAACTGGCAGACCGGCTCTTAAAAGGACAGTTTGAAGTAGTCATAACAACACATCTTAATACCAGACACTATCATAATCATATTGTCTGGAATTCTGTAAGCATGGTGGACGGACATAAGTACCATAGTAATGCCAAGAGTTATTATACGGAGATCCGTAAGATTTCCGATGACCTGTGCAGAAAATATGGTCTGTCTATCATTGAATCCAATCAGAAAAAATCAATCCCTTATGTACAGTGGAAAGCAGAACAGGAAGGAAAGCCGACATGGAGAACGGCGATCCGTTTGGATATCAGGGAATCGGTACAGGAAAGCTACTCCTGGTCACAATTCCTAAAAGAGATGGAAAAGCGGGGTTATACATGGAACTGAACCGAAAATACATTTCTTTAAAAGCTCCGGGAATGGAGCGGTATATCCGTCTGCGTTCTCTTGGAAAAACTATTCCGAAGAGGAAATACGTGGGCAGATACTACAGCCAAAGGTGAAACGAGTCTATCAAAAGGCAGTACAGATTCATCCAAAGAAGAAACTGACAGGGATTCAGGCACTGTATTATTCCTATTTATATCAAATGGGGGTACTGCCAAAAAGACCGAAACGGAGTCCATACGCTGTCAGAGAGGATATCCGGAAACTGGATCGCAGGATTGAACAGATTGAATTTCTAATGAAACATGACATCACAACCAGAGAGCAGCTTGCTGCATACCGAGAACCATTGCAAAAGCAGATTGCGGAACTTATGAAAGAACGCAGAGGATTGTATCGGAATGGGGGAAGCAAGACAGGGGAAGAACGATTGTCCGAAATCAATGAGGAACTGAAGCGACTCCGTAAGGAAGTCCGTATGACCGTTCAGATTGAAAAGCATTCCTTGGAAATCGAAGCGAGACTTCAGGAAGCAGAAGAACAGAGCCAGAATGAAAAACGTGTGGAAGATAAAGAAAGAATGCAGAAGAGTCAGGAGGTGAGATAAGTATGAATTATGGAGCAGAACCGGCGGATCAGGTGGTGCGGTACAGTCTGGAAGGAATGGAATACTCTTTGAAGATTACCGGAAATGTGGCAAAGCACGTGGCAATCTTTATTGCAGCCGCCCTGAAAGATCAGAAAAAGACAAGAGGGAAAACAAGACTTACCAGAATGTTAAAGGAACAGCGCCCGATGAAATTTTTTACTGTTCCGGGTGACCGTCTGAAAGAATTTGCCAAAGAAGCCAAGGCGAGAGGTATCTTATATGTAGTCATCAAAGATAAGGTGAATCCGGACCAGACAGAGGTCATGGTATTTGCAGATGATGCCGCGAAGATGAACCGGGTATTAGACCGGATGAATCTGGATTTTGTAACAGCAGAATCAGGTCTATGGTTACAGAAGCAGTGGAAAAAGAGACTGCACCGGAAAAGACAGAAAACCAGATGGAAAAGAATCAAGGGAGAATGTACGGACAGAGACCGTTGTCCTGCCGGAAGGCAAGATAGAATTTGAACTGGACGATGCGGAAGAAATGTTCCAGATCGGGGATGAGGCTTTCCCGGAAGGAAATTTTACACAGGCGCAGGAGGGGGAAGAAAAGAATCCATCCGAACCTTTCTCGCGCAACAGAAATACTTCTTCCGATCGGGAAACTAGCTGGAAAGAAAAGAATGAAAAACCATCTGTGCGGAAAGAACTCGGAGATATCCGCAAGGAACAGGAAGAGAAACGTAAGAGGCCGGACAGACGGAAAAATGCCAGAGAGAGCAGGAAGAAACACAAGAATATGAAAACGAAAGGCAGGTAATGTAGATGGATTTAACAGATATGATTTCAGGGGGAACGGAAGAACAGCCGATTCCTGAACAGAAATTGACGAAAGAAGAATATGCAGCCAAGAAACAGCAGGAAAGAGAAGAGGTATGGGCTGAAGTAGATTCACAGGCACAGGGAGTTTTTCAGGATGGAGAAAAACTGAAAGGTTTTCTGGATTTTATGGCAGAGTGTAATACCCAGAGAACACCGAATCTGCTTTTGATCTATGGACAGCATCCGGATTTTAAGGTGGTAAGGTCTTATGAACGCTGGAGAGAAGAACACCGTTCGGTAAAAGCAGGGGAGCATGGCATTACTTATATGATTTCCACTGAATACGAAAAAGACGGAGAAATGCGGAGAGGGTATACAATCGGGAAAGGATTTGACATCAGCCAGATGACAGGGAAGCCATTGGAAGAACGCCCTCAGCGAAGTCTGACAGAACTGATAGGAACTGTCTTAAAAGACCAGTCGGTACGTGTGCAGATTGAGGATGATCTGCCAGACAAAGTGCAGGCTCAGTACAATCCGAGATACCGTACCATTTATATCCGCAACGGAATGAGTGAAGTAACGACATTCCATGCACTGAACAGAGAACTGGCGTGTGCAGCGATGGATCAGCATACCGGAACCTACAACCGACAGAAAGTCAGCGCACAGGCTTATTGTGCTGCCTATGTGATTGCGAAACGTTATGGTGTGGATGTCACCGGATTCAATCTGGAGTATATTGCACAGAGGAATGAATGCGGAAAGAAAGATCCGCAGGAACTGAGAGAATTTTTAAATGATGTCCGTCAGTTCCTACAGTATCCGAAACCATATCGAACGCAATTTTGGTGCAAAGGAACAGGAGTATGTAACCGATGAGTTTGCAATCGGAGACCCTGTAAAAACACCGGAAACCAAGGATGAAAAAGCATCTGGAAAAGAGAAAAAAGCAAAGAGCCAGCCGGAACGATAAAAGTGAAAAAGGTGGATGATTGGAGTAGCTATTACGGAAGTCTTGTGATATGGTTGGTGTAACAAAAAAAGGAGGTCAGCCAGATGACAAAATACTATTTGAAGATGGATAACATTATGAAAAATATGTTCGTGGTGGCACTGAATGATGAGCTGCAGGCACAGAATGAGCAGGGCGAATGTTTGGAAGAAACGAAAGCCCTTCTGAAAAAAGTAAGTGAATACGACCTCGCCCAGAAACGGCTGCAGATTACAGCCGGGGAGCAAAGGCAGATCCGTAAGGCACTGAACAGACTCAGAAGCAAATATCTTGCAGCCGGAAGATACAGTGACGGAATAGATAAAGTCATCCTTCAGGTTGCAAAACCGAATACCACCAGACACATGTTCTGGTAGAGAAAGGAGTGGTTGATTGATCATTTATTCAAGAGAAAAAGTGGCACGACTTAGAGAACAGTATCCGGCAGGAACAAGAATCTGTCTGAATTCGATGGATGGAGAAGCGGGTATGCCGCAGGGACTGGAAGGAACTGTGCAGTATGTGGATGATGCAGGCCAGCTTGGTGTTAAGTGGGACAACGGCAGAAGTCTCTCACTGATACCGGGAGTGGATTCCTTTCATAAGAAAGAAGGACAGGGACATCCAGAAGAAAAGCCACGCAAGAAAAGAGAATCTGACTTGCAGAGATAAGTACAAAAAAGCAGGACTGGGTTCTGTATCTTGTCTTTCTGCCATTTGTCTGGTGGCGGCAGCGATTACCGCTTGTGCCATTACACCGGATAAGAATTTTATTCAAATCTTAGAAACGCTGAGCGAAAAACTCGAACAGCCGTTTTTTATCACGTATACACCGTATACGTTCAAATGTATTCTGATATTCACAGCAGCCTATTTCTTAGGCATTGGTATTTATGAATCCCAAAAAAGAAATTATAGAAGAGGCGTGGAACATGGTTCCGCAAAATGGGGCAACGTGTCCGAAATCTGCAGACGTTACTGCGAAAAGCAGTACACGAATAATCTGCTTCTGACACAGCATTTCCGCATGGGACTGGATGGATATAAGCATAAACGAAATTTAAATGTGCTGGTAGTCGGAGGTTCCGGGGCAGGAAAGAGCCGGACCTATGCGATTCCGAACATCATGCAGTGCAACTGCTCGATGGTGATCACAGATCCGAAAGCGGAACTTCTGCGCAAAACAGGAGGTGTTCTGGAACGGAATGGATATGAAGTCCGGGTTTTTGATTTGATCAATCCGGAGACTTCCTGGTGTTATAATCCGTTTGCGTATGTCCGGGATGACAAGGATGTGCTGAAACTAATTAACAACCTGATCCGCAACACGACACCGAAAGGTGCACAAAGCTCGGACCCGTTCTGGGAAAAGTCAGAGACTGCACTTTTACAGGCACTTATGCTGTATTTACTGCATGAAGCTCCACCGGAAGAACAGAACTTCCCGATGATTATGGAAATGCTTGGAAGCGCACAGGTCAAAGAAGATGATGAGGATTACCAGTCACCATTGGACATTTTGTTTGAAAGACTGGAAATGCGGGACCCAGAGAGTATTGCGGTCAAGCAGTATGCCATTTATAAGCAGGCGGCCGGAAAGACCGCAAAGTCTATTTTGATATCGGTTGGTGTCCGTCTGGCAGCGTTCAATCTGAAACAAATCGCCAACCTGACCTGTACGGACGAACTGGACTTATACAGTATTGGGGAGAAAAAAGTAGCACTGTTTTGCTGTATTCCGGATGCAGACACCAGCATGAATTATCTGGTCGCATGATTTACAGTAATCTGTTTCAGACACTGTATTATGTGGCAGATCGGAAGTACGGAGGAAGGCTTCCGATTCCGGTACACTGCATTATGGATGAATGGCCAAACGTAGCCTTGCCGGATGATTTTGACAAGATTCTGGCAACCATGCGTTCCAGAGGGATTTCCTGCAGTATCATCATCCAGAACATTGCACAGATGAAAGCCTTATTTAAAGACTCGTATGAGAGTCTGATCGGCAACTGCGATGAATTTTTATATCTGGGTGGAAATGAAAAAGAAGGACATAAGTATGTCTCGGAATTATTGGGAAAAGAGACATTGGATACCAATACCTACGGACAGACAAAAGGGCGTAGCGGCAGCTATTCGGTGAATTATCAGCAGACAGGAAGGGAACTTTTAACACCGGATGAAATACGGCTTTTAGATAACCGCAAAGCGATTTTGTTTATTCGTGGGGAGCGTCCGATCATGGACGATAAATATGATTTAAAAAAGCATGTGAATTTCAGATACACAGAGGACGGTGGTGCATCGCCTTATGATTATGCGAAAACACCACTGGCTCACGACGACCTAAAGATTGACATTAACAGATTAGACGATTACGAACTGCTGTCTACCGAGGACATCCTTGGTGAATAGCAGTTTTTTGATGGATTGGAGTGATGTGTATTGAAGAAACTTCTCACAGGAGAAAAAAATAGAACAAAAAAGAATACAACTGAAAAAATGATAACCCCGATGCCGATGGGGAGAAAACAGAAAAAGTGGATGAGCCTTTATATGGCACTGGTACTGACCGTAACGGTTGGAGCAACGACCGCATTCGCAGCCGGAGATCCGTTGTCCGTTATCAATAACCTGTCTACCTTTATTTTTTCTCTGATTCGTGCGATCGGTTTGATTTTGCTTGGATTTGGTGTTGTGCAGGTTGGTCTGTCTTTAAAAAGCCATGATCCAAGCCAGAGGGCAAATGGATTTCTGACACTGGCCGGAGGGGTAATTATTACGTTCGCCAAAGAAATCTCGATTTGATTATGGCGTAAGCTCTTTGAAAAAATATATCAGGAAACAGCAGGAGTGCCGGAAGGTACTCCTGTATTCAAAAATATGTTTAAGGAGGTGAGAGTTTTTGAGTGATAACTGGGTTGTACAGAATCTAAACTCAGCACTATCCACATGGAGTGAAAAGATGGCAGAACTGTGGACTCTGCTGACCGAAAATCCGGCAACTTTTAAGGGCGGCGGCATCTGGCGGATTATGGTAAATATTAATGATGCACTGACAGCCATTGCTTATGGATTACTGGTATTATTTTTCGCAGCCGGAATCATTAAAACGTGTGGCAGTTTTACAGATCTGAAAAAGCCGGAACATGTGCTAAAAGCATTTATCCGGTTTGCACTTGCTCAGGGAGCAATTACATACGGGATGGAACTTATGCAGGCACTGTTTTCCATTGTGCAGGGAATCGTGACAACCGTAATGAGTGGCTCCAGTATGGCAGGAAGCGTGACGGAACTGCCAACGGAGATTGTAGATAAGATTGAGAGCGTGGGAATGCTGGAATCCATTCCGTTGTGGATTGTTACACTGCTTGGCAGTCTGCTGATCACTGTATTGTCATTTGTAATGATCCTGACAGTGTATGGCAGAATGTTCAAAATCTATATGTATACGGCAATCGCCCCGATTCCGATTTCCTCATTTGCAGGAGAACCCACGCAGTCCATTGGAAAGAACTTTATCCGTTCTTATGTAGGCGTATGTCTGGAAGGGGCAATTATTGCACTGGCATGTATTATCTTTTCTGCTTATGCAGCAAGCCCTCCGGCTGTCGGAGATACGGAGTTGAGTGCAGTTACAATCGTGTGGAACTATGTCGGAGAACTGGTATTTAATTTACTGGTGCTGGTTGGAGCAATTAAGGCATCTGACCGTATTGTCAGAGAAATGATGGGACTTGGAGGTTAAAAATATGGATATAAAGAAAACATTAAGATATAACTGGGAATTTGGACGTGAGACAGTAGCAATACGAGTGAGCTCTTATCGGAACAATGGAAATTTATATGTAGGACTCTGCCATAAGGAAGGGAGAGAATGGGAAGATTTTGGAGATGTAACCATTAATCTGCCCTATCAGTTCTTAGAGCCAAATGAGGCTTTTATAACAGGAGATTTTACCAAGGATATGCTTCATTTTATCAAGGAACATAAACTAGGAAAAGTGTTGAATGAAACAGGAAGATCAGGATATGCAACCTATCAGAAGGTAGCGTTTGATCTAGCAAGACTTGCGGAATTTGATCCGGAAGGCGTTGCAGAACACTGTAGATTTGCCGGGATAGAAGTACCGAAAGAAAAACCACAGAAAACGAAGAAACAAAGCAGAGGAAAGGAGCGATAAGTTATGGAAGTCAAGATGAATAAAGAAATCCGGGACTATCAGGAATCCATGTTTATGGGACTGGACCTGAGACAATGTGTGTGTTCTGTTCTTGCGATTCTTACAGCAATCGGAATTTACTTTGGAATGCGTGAAATTACCGGACAGGAAATAACCGGATGGCTGTGTGTGCTTGGTGCTACTCCATTTGCTGCCTGTGGCTTTTTCAAATATCATGGTATGACAGCCGAACAGTTTTTATGGGCAGTGATCAAATCCGAATTGCTGTATCCGAAGAAACTGGTGTTTCAGTCGGAAGATATCCACTACTCCTGCATGCAGGAGACCATCTCGCTGGGAGAAAAGAATCAAAAGGATGGAGCGGAAATCATAAAAGAGCGGGAGCAAAGAGCAGAAGCAAAACAGAGAAAGAAACGCAAGGGAAGGAGTGATGCCTTTGATTAAAACCTTAAGTCAGGCACTTCGGATGGATAAGGAACGCTTCAAAGTTCCGAAATCAGTCCAACAGGCAATTCCCATCCAGCGAATCTGGCCGGATGGAATTTTTCAACAGGGAACGAAATTCTCAAAAACATATCGTTTTACAGATATCAACTATTATATTGCGAGTAAGGACAATAAGACAGAAATGTTTCTGGATTATTCCGAACTCTTAAATTCACTGGATTCCGGCATTTCTGCCAAAATTACCATCAATAACCGGAGAATCAATAAAGAAGAATTTGAAAAATCAATCCTGCTTCCAATGAAGGAAGATGGACTGGACCACTATCGGGAAGAATACAACGAAATGCTCCTGTCTAAGATTACAGGAACAAACAACAGCATCTATCAGGAACGGTATCTGACTGTCAGTGTACATAAAAGATCGATTGACGATGCAAGAACCTATTTTGCACGTATCGGAACAGACATCGTAACACATCTGGCAAAGTTATCGTCCACAGCAGAAGGACTGGACGCAGAGAGCCGGCTCCAGATTTTCAGGGACTTCTTCAAGGGAGATGTCCCACAGGCATTTCCGTTTGATCTGAAACAATTTGCCAAGAAGGGAACAAGTTTCAAGGACTGGATGTGTCCGGATTCTATGGAATTTGAACGTGACCATTTTAAAATCGGTGACAGGTACGGAAGAGTCCTGTATATGCAGGATTATGCAAGTTATGTTAAAGATGACATGATTTCAGAACTGTGTGACTTCAGCCGGAATCTGATATTGTCGATTGATATCCTGCCAGTCCCTACGGATGAAGCGGTAAGGGAAATCCAGAACCGACTGCTTGGTGTGGAAACCAACGTGACCAACTGGCAGAGAAGGCAGAACGCTAATAATAACTTCTCGGCAATCGTACCATACGATATGGAACTTCAGAGAAAAGAAACCAAGGAAATGCTCGATGATCTGACAACCAGAGACCAGCGTATGATGTTCGGAATTTTGACAATGGTACATCTGGCAGACAGTAAAAAACAGTTGGATTCCGATACGGAATTATTATTGTCGATAGCAAGAAAGCATCTGTGCCAGATGGCAACATTAAAGTGGCAGCAAGTGGACGGACTCAATACAGTGCTTCCTTACGGACTGCGAAAGATCAATGCCCTGCGTACATTGACAACGGAATCAACGGCTGTTTTAATCCCGTTCCATACACAGGAAATCCTGCAGCCGGGCGGTATCTATTATGGGCAGAATGCAGTCAGCAAGAACCTTCTGGTAGCCGACCGGAAGAAACTGATGAATGGAAACAGTTTCCGGTTGGGCGTCAGTGGATCAGGAAAGAGCTTTTCGGCAAAAGAAGAGATTGTGCATCTGGCATTGAGTACCGATGACGATATCCTGATTCTTGATCCGGAGTCCGAATTCACAAAATTAGTAGAGGCTCTGGGTGGACAGGTTGTAAAAGTATCTGCGACATCAGACAATCACCTGAATGCAATGGATATGGACGCAGCCTACGGCAATGAAAAGAATCCACTGATTGAAAAATCGGAGTTTATTCTGTCTGTATTTGAACAGTTGGTTGGAGCAGGAAACCTGTCAGCAAAAGAAAAGTCAATCCTGGACCGCTGTGCTGCAGATGTGTACCGGGATTATATCCGAAGTGGTTATACCGGAGAAGTTCCGACATTGAAAGATATGTACCGACAGTTGATGTTACAGCCGGAAGAAGAGGCAAGGGGACTTGCACTGTCATCCGAACTTTTTATCAATGGAAGCCTGAACACCTTTGCACAGCCGACCAATGTGAATAAGAAGAACAGGATCATGGATTATGATATCCGGGAACTGGGGGAACAGCTTATGCCACTGGGAATGCTGGTTACCTTAGACAGTATTTTCAACAGGGTAATTCAGAACTGGAAAGAAGGAAAAACGACATGGATATTTGCCGATGAGTTCTATCTGTTATTCCGCTATGAATACAGTGCAAATTTCTTCTACCGACTGTACAAGAGAATCAGAAAATACAATGGATTCGTGACAGGTTTAACCCAAAATGTTGAGGAACTTCTGAAATCGGACACTGCAAGACTGATGTTGGCAAACAGTGAGTTTTTGATTCTTTTGAATCAGGCAAGTACAGACAGGGAAGAATTGGCAGCTCTTTTGAATATTTCCGAAAACCAACTGTCCTATATTACAAATGTATCGGTTGGCAGTGGTCTAATCCGTTGCTCTGGGAATATCGTACCATTGAGAATACGTTCCCAAAGAATACAGACCTTTATAAACTAATGACAACAAAACCGGGAGAATCATAATGAAGAAAAAAGAAGAAGTAACGATAACTTTTTATGCTGCAGAGTGCGGTGAGTTCCATGATTTAGGAGAATATACAAAATGCAGAACGCTGGAAGAGGCATATAAAAAGTACCAGAAATATTGTAGAACATCTGCCAATATGTGTCCGGCTATTGAGTTTTCTATTCATGATCCAGAATCAATTTATTCAGACATGGAATATCCATTACCGTTGTCATCAAAAGACAGGGGAGACTTGGAACTTGTGCCATATTACAACGAACATCCACTGGTAAATGAGGCAATCAGACAGGTGGAGCAGTTGCAGAAACAGCAGGAAAAAAGAAACATCGGGATGTTGCCCGATGAGATAAGAGATACGGAAAGAGGGTGACCGGATGAAAGATATCAAGGAACGGGTAAGGATAAGAATCCGAAGATTCGAAATCCGGCTGCCCGACTTCCGAAAGAACTGGTTCGCTCAGCGGTTCTGGAAGCAAAAGAAAAGCCAAGGGAACTACATGAAAAAAGCAGTGGGCAGTCAGAATCCCCAACACAGTATGGAACTGAAAAAATAGAATCCGTACAGTACAGAGCGGCGAGTGTGGCAGGAAAAAGTATAGGGAAAACCACATATCAAGGTGGAAAAAAACTTGCTGGAGTGACCTACAGGAAGATAAAGGAAAGAAAAAGCAGACAGGAAGAAGCGAAAGCTGCCGAAGAAGCAATGGAGCAGGGGGCAGAAAGCGGAAAGAAATTAATCAAGTTGAAACCGGAGCAGGCAGCACTTGCCAAGGAGAATGGTAAACGGCAGGTGAAAGCAGCACCGAGAGTGGTAAAAGTATCCGGTCTGTCTCAAGAAAAATAAAGACACAGGCATCCATGCAGAAACAGCAGATGGAAAAAAGTCTTCAGGCGATGCAGAAAGCAAGAGCAGCCAGATGGCAAGAAAGTCAGCACAGGCATCGGCAGAAAGTGGAAAAGCAGTCCTTCAGGTAACTGGAAAGGGTTCAAAGTTATCCGTACAGGGAATTACAGCAGCGATTCAAAAAGGGGTAGTAGCTCTTGAAAAAATGGGAAAATGGATTGCTGCCGGAGGTAGTGCATTTCTTCTGGTATTTATTCTGATTGTGGGAATCATTGCAGGAGCAGCTTTCAGCAGTAATTCGGAAAGCTCCGAATCCCTAAGTGAAGAAGTGCTTGCGTATACTTCTGTGATACAGCAGTATGCATCCCAATACGGCATTCCGGAATATGTGTCTGCGATACAGGCCATCATGATGCAGGAATCTGGAGGCAGGGGAACAGACCCGATGCAGTGTTCGGAAAGTCCATATAATACAAGATTCCCACACACTCCTGGTTCTATTACTGATCCGGATTATTCGATAGAGGTTGGAGTACAGACCTTTGCAGACTGTATCAGACAGGCAGGATGCAGCAGTCCACAGGATCTGGACAAGCTGAAACTTGCATGGCAGGGATATAACTATGGAAATGGCTACATAGGATGGGCATTGCAAAGAGGCGGTTATACAGAAGCCAATGCATTGCAGTTTTCACAGGAACAGGCAGCTTCGCATGGATGGAGCAGTTACGGAGATCCCCAATACGTTCCCCATGTGATGCGGTATTATTCCGGTGGCAGCCTGTTTGCTGGTTTGTTTGGTAATCAGCAGATTGTGTCGGTTGCAATGGGGCAGCTTGGAAACAGTGGCGGTCAGAAGTTCTGGAGCTGGTACGGATTTGACAGTCGGGTAGAATGGTGTGCCTGTTTTGTAAGCTGGTGTGCGGATCAGAGCGGTCTGATTGCAAGTGGGAATGTTCCTAAATTCTCATTGTGCAGTGATGGAGTGTCCTGGTTTCAGGGAAAGAATAAGTGGCAGAGTGGCGGAACAACTCCGACAGCTGGAATGATCATCTTTTTTGACTGGGATCATGATGGAACATCGGATCATGTAGGAATAGTAGAAAAGTGTGAAGGTGGAAGAGTTTACACGATTGAGGGAAATTCCAGTGATCAGGTACGGCAGAGAAATTATGCAGTAGATTACAGTTCTATAATGGGATATGGGGTGATTAAATTGATGGTTTCTTTCATAATTTGTTAAGGATTTTATAAGGGAGTTAATGAATCCTTTGGAAAATAGTCACAAAATAGACACAGTTGATTGATAAATTGTTATTGTAACTTTTAGTGATAGACATATAAAGAGTTAGAAATCTTTATAATTGACTTGAATTAGGAGGTAGTGAATATGAGTGATCAGAATGTAAAAGCAGCACAAAAATATTTAAATGCGATGTTTGGTGGACATAAGGATTGGGTAAAACTGGATGAAGATGGAAAGACCGGAACAGCCGTGATGCAGGGAATCATTCGTGCATTTCAGATTCAGAATGGAATCTCAACGATTACAGGAACGGTTGGACCACTTACTATTAATACCATGAAGAAGTTAGCCATTATTACAAAAATGGATCCGAATGATACTCCGCAGGTTAATGTATGCTTGATTCAGTGTGCTCTGTTTTGCAAAGGATATGCTGCTGGAGGAATTACTGGAATTTATTATACATCAGGAGTAAATGCAGTTAAAAAGATGCAGGAAAATGCAGGACTGGAAGTTACGGGCAAAATTGATTGGAAAGTTTGGTCTGGATTGTTATCCCTAAACTGGTTTACAAAGGTTTCTGGTGGGGATTCCAATATTGTTCTTATTCAACAGCAATTAAATAGTGACTGGTCAGATGTTATTGGTGTTGGACCTTGTGATGGAATTGCCTCAAGACAGACAATTTTGTCTTTAGTTGGTGCATTGCAGGCGGCTGAAGGAGTTACAACTGAATTAATTACAGATTTGAATTCAGTTAATTTTGGCGATGCAACAACAAATGCGTTTCCGGGTACATTACAGAACGGACAGAACTCGACGAAATATGTTCCATTTAATAAGATTGCTCAATACGGACTATATTTTAACGGATATAATCCGGGAAGATTCGATGGCGTGTTTGATTCGACTACAGAGTCAAAGGTGTCAGAATTTCAGGAGTTTTATGGTCTGACAGGAATTGGACTTGTAACAAAAGGAAAAGTAAATGTTTCTACTATGAAATCATTGCTTACGAGTAAAGGCGATACAAACAGGGCAGCAAAAGCGTGTGACTGTGCAACAGTATTAAATAAACAACAGGCATTAGATATAAAAAATGCAGGGTATACTCATGTAGGACGTTATCTGACAGGTTCTGTTGGAAAAGAACATACACCGAAATATTTGACATCAACAGAAGTGAAAAACATTGAAAATGCAGGATTATCGGTATTCCCGATATATCAGGATGGAGGATATGAATTAAACTATTTTAAGGATCCGTCCCAGGGAAGTGTTGATGCACAGACAGCAATTTTAGCAGCCGAGAGAATCGGTATACCAAGTGGAACGACTATATACTTTGCAGTGGATTTTGATTGTTATTCATATCAGATTGATACATTTATTATACCTTATTTTGAACAGATTCACATGATCTTTTTCAGTTCGACAAATGATAAAAATTATAAAGTCGGCATTTATGCACCAAGATATGTATGTACTAAAGTTTATGAAGCAGGATTGGCAAGTAAATCATTTGTGGCAGATATGTCAACTGGATTTAGCTGTAATTTGGGATATTCGATGCCGAAGAACTGGGCATTTGATCAATTTTGTGAGTTGAACTCATTTTCTTCATCACCTTCGTTCCCACTGGATAAAGATGCATATTCAGGGAGAGATACTGGATTTAAAAAGTTCGATGCCGTATCGACAAAAACAGATGAGGAAATAGCGCAAGAAAATCTTCGGGCAAAGGTAAAAATAGCACGAAATCAATATGTCTATAATGTAATGGAGCAGCTTGGTTATCTGAATAAAATTATGGATGTGGGTGTGGAGTATGATAAGGAAATTTCACTGGGAACAATGATGAGTCCTCAAGGAGCAATTGATATTTCTACTAAAATATCCACATCGCTTGAAAGTTCAACTGGTAAAATTTATAATATAAAAGTGGATATAGGAAATGATGGAGAATTGACACAAACTTGCAAAAATCAAATTATGGAGATTTCATCAAATTTATCAGATACAGGTATAGAGGGAGCAGATAACTTTGGAAATACGATAGAAAAAATTGCTTTATCGGTTAAATCTGGTAATATTGCTTTTGAAATAAATAATGTTTTTGCCAATAGTGTAGAGTTTTCCATTGTATTTAGTACATCAGATTTGCTGCCAGAAGAGGAAAAAGAGTGGACAATATCGGTTGCTTTGATTTTTACAATGACATTAAATTCTAATAGTGGTCTTGAATTTAATGTTGTAGAATTCACAAAAGAGCATAGTAATATACTGGCAGGAGCCGTAATATTAGTTCTTGCGGGTGCATTAGTTGTAAATGCAATTCCGTCAATTATTGCTTTATTTTCAGCTGGAGCAGGTACTGTTTTTGGTTTGTTGATTCAAGCGCTGTAAATTGTAAAAGAATAAAAGAGACAATGGCCAGAGGTTCGATTTTATAAAGAGGACCTCTGGCAAAAGGGGGATTAAGAAGAATGCATATTAAATCAATTGTGTCAGATGAGGATAGGGAAGAATTAGAAAGAATGCTTTCGCTTGGGTTTATAATTCCTAATCAATTATTTAAAACAAGACAGAAAAGTAGAATGATTATCTATATTTTTACACCTGTAGAATTTTTACTGTCGATTAATTGTTATCTGTCGGAAAGTTATTTGATGTTTGGAATAGGGATTGGAACTTGTGTGGCTTGTGTGGCTTGGATTATTTGGTATCAAATGATTGGTAAAAATTTTGAAAAAAAATGTTCATGAATTTGTCTGGGGTAGATCAGGATATGAAACGGTGGATATCGATGAAAACGCAATTAAAATAGATGAAGATCAAATTTATGAATTTAAAAATATTGATAGAATGTTCTTATATAAAAACTTCTTTTTTTTCATAACAAATGAAAAGAAAATATTTATATTTAAAACGAACAGATATGGAGTCGGATGAACTTATAAAAATTATTAAAACAACAGGGATTTTATTTGAAAAAAAAGAAAAACCAT